>Ga0307430_1000854_pt1 | contig 24296 bp, 18 predicted proteins | sample SalMarWE160130MG_FD_202159 | JGI IMG/M metagenome (GOLD analysis project Ga0307430, IMG submission 202159) | Salt marsh sediment microbial communities from the Plum Island Ecosystem LTER, Massachusetts, United States - WE1603-130 | ecosystem: Environmental > Aquatic > Marine > Intertidal zone >...
CATCCAGCAACCCTTCGGGAACCTGGAAGGCAAAGTCGACCGTGCCGCTCTCGCCGCCGGGCAGCCACACGCCCTGCGCCTCATCCAGCAGGTCGCCCACCGTGGCGCTGATGACGGCGGTGGCAGGAGCAGAGCCGACGTTCTCCACGCCAAAGGTCAACGTGACCCACTCGCCGGCCCGCACACTCGTTTCGGTAGGCACCGAGGTGAGAACGAGTTCCGGCCCCGGTGCGGTGACGGTGACGGTGGTCGATGCCAGAGGAGAGCCGTTCCCGGCCAGCAGGGTCAGGGTGACGGGGTGCATGCCCGGTTCGGCAGCGGTCAAATCAACGAGTTGAACGGATTGAACGGATGCAGGAGACGGTGCGACAGTGATGGGCTGTTCGACGGTGAAGAAGGCAGATTCCACGCGCAGGGTGCCTTCGATGGGCGCTAAGCCGGTGTTGGTGACGGTGGCGGTGACGGTGACGGTGTCCCCCACCCTGGCGCCGGCTACGGCGGCGAGCTCGGCGGCCGCTGCCGGCGCAACGCGGAACGAGACCGCGCCTGTCTCGAACGGCGTCGCGTAGGTCAGCGTGTAATCGCCGGCGGGCAGGTCGAGCAACAGGCTACCGGTGGTGGACTCGCCCACGGACAGATAGGTAGAGAATGAAGAATGAAGAATGGAGATTGGAGATTGGACGGTGACGACTGTGGTGAATTGGACAGGGAGGACGCCGGTGTTGGCGGCGGTGTACGGAATGGTCAGCGGTCCCTCGGGGTAGACAGGCTGCGGTGAAAAGTCCACCGCGGCCGCCTCACCGAAGGTGACGGTGTGGAAAACAGTACGATCGATATCGCCGGTGATGGTGACGGTAAAGGTGGTGTCGGCGGAGATGGCGTAGGTTTCGACCAGGGTGTAAGCCTCGTCGACAGGGATCGTCATCTCTACGCTGTGGCCAGCGAGTTGTGGATCTGAAGCCTCTATCGTCACCTGGACGTCCAGGTCGTGCAGGGAGGTGTTCTCCAGCACGAGCACCAGGTCGAACGACTCGCGGCCGGCGACATCCGGCGCTTCGATTGCAGCGTCAAGAGCAGGAGCAGAGACGGTGAGCCGATCACGGGCAGTGCGCATCCCGTCGCTGACCTCGGCCCACACGGGGCCCTCACCGACGGGCGCTATGGTGGAGACCGTGGTCGACCACGTGTCCCCGGCCGGGATCTCGGGTGCGTCGAGGACGGCGATGGTCTCGCCTCCCAGGGTAACCGTGATCTCCTGCCCTGCGAGTGGCAGCGAATTGCCGTTGCGCAGGGAGACCTCCAGGGTGACGCTCTCGCCCGGTGCGGCAACAGAAGGTTGTACCGCCACGCTGAGCGCCGGAGCGGAGGCCGCGTAGACGGTGAAGGGCTGCCGGTCGAAGGCCAGGCGCTGGCCACCGGCGGTCGTGAGCTCGCCCTCCAGATGCATGCGACCCGTCGTCCCCAACTCGGAAGCCGGGACGGCGATCGTCTCGGTCAGCGCAGCCCCGCCTGCTAGATCGACGGGGACGGTGGATTGCCACAGCACGCGCGTGAGGCCGGTGTAGCGGCTGACCCCGAAACCATCAACCCACTTGCCGAGGTCCTCGTCGTAGTACGCGACGCCGATGACCCACACGTCGCCCAGGCCGTCCACCGCCAGGTCGACCGCGTTGTTGGAGACCAGTCCGCCGTAGGTGGAGGCGACGGTGTGGGTGACGGCCTCGCCGGTGGCGGGAGAGAAGGCGACGACGCCCTCGCCGTCGCATCCCAACCACACTGTGCCATCTCTGCCAACCGCAAGGGCGGTGACATCACATTCGGGCAACCCATCTGCGGGGGTGTATACGGCCCAGGAGCCGTCGGCGCGGCGGAGGGTCAGACTGCTGCCCACTTCTTCCTGGAGATCCTCGTCCCAGTACGGCGCGGTAGCGAACCAGGCGTTACCCGCCCCGTCCACTGCGATGTCGCGCACGTCATCGGATGGCAGGGGAGAGTTGGCAGCGGTGTACGTTATCCAGGATGTTCCGGAGAACATTGCCACACCGTTGGCGACTGTATCCCAGTGATCGCAATAGCTATCTTCGCAGGAACGGACGGTAACCCAGACATTCCCATTGCCCACGGCGCCGGCGTCACCTATGGTGACGGTATCGATCCAGTTGGAGGGCAGGTTGGAGTTGGCAGCCGTATAGGTGATCCACGTCGTGCCGGAGAGGACGCTCACCCCGCCGCCCACGTTGACGTAGCCGCCGGTGTCCGGATCCCACACCCGCCACGGTTGGGTAGCGAACCAGACGCGACCCTCGCCGTCCACAGCGACGGAGGTTACGTCGTCGGAGAGCAAGCCGCCGCCCGTGGACTCGACGGTGTACTCCTCCCAGTTGCCCTGGGCGTCTCGAGCTCGCACCCCGGTCCCGGTCGCCAGCCAGGCGGTGCCGGCGCTATCGACGGCCAGACCGGTCACCTCCCGCCAGCCGGCGCTGAAGGTCTCCCAGCTACTTTCGTCGGCCGACAGCCGGTAGAGATACGCTATATATCCCTCTCCCGGCACTCCGCCGGCAAACCAGCGGTTGCCGGCGGGATCGACGGCCACGTCGACCAGCTCTGCACGGTGACCGCCCTCGCATTCAAACGGATCGATGTACGATTGCCAGGGGGTGAGGACGGCCAGCGGGCCACGGATGGCGGTCACACCGCCGGGTTGGCCCAGGTCCGAGTTGAAACAAGCCCCCACCCAGCGGCTGCCGTCGGGGGCCGTGGCGATGGCCACCACGTCGTCGCTGCCCAGGCCGTCGGCGTAACCGTACTGCCTCCAGGAACCATCGACCAGCAGGACGCTCACCCCGCCGCCGACTTCCTCTCCCAGGTCGTCGTCCCAGTAGGGCGCCGTGGCGAACCAGACGTTCCCCTCCTCGTCCACAGCAATACAGCGGACGTAATCCGAGCCCAGACCGGAATCCGTTGACGCCGTAGTGTAGGTGGTCCACGTCCCGTCGGCCAGCAGGACGCTCACTCCGCCGCCGACGTACTCCGCGAGCACCTCGTCCCAGTACGACTCGGTGGCGAACCAGGTGTTCCCCGCCTCGTCCACAGCAATGCAGCGGACGTAGTCCGAGCCCAGGCCGGAGTTGTCCATGGTGTAGGTGGTCCACGTCCCATCGGCCAGCAGGACGCTCACTCCGCCACCGACTTCCTCTCCCAGATCGTCGTCCCAGTAGGGCGCGGTGGCGAACCAAGTGTTCCCCGCCTCGTCCACAGCAATGCAGCGGACATAGTCCGAGCCCAGACCGGAGTTGTCCATGGTGTAGGTGGTCCACGTCCCGTCGGCCAGCAGGACGCTCACCCCGCCACCGACTTCCTCTCCCAGGTCGTCGTCCCAGTAGGGCGCCGTGGCGAACCAGGCGTTGCCCTCCTGGTCCACGGCGATGGCATAGACGTAGTCCGAGCCCAGGCCGGAGTTGGCCGTGGTATAGGTGCTCCAATCCCCACTGGCCCAGCGCACGCTCACCCCACCGCCGACTTCCTCTCCCAGGTCGTCGTCCCACTGCGGCTCGGTGGCGAACCAGGCGTTCCCCCCCTCGTCCACAGCTACAGCGGTGATCCGCCCGCCGCCCAGGCCGGAGTCGGCGGTCGTGTAGGTGGTAAACTCGGGCTCCAGGGGACGGTAGACGCCGGCCGGCTGGGTGACGCGCAAGGTGAGCGTGCCGTTCTCCAGGAGATGAGTGCCGTTGCTAAGCTCAGCCGTCAGCGTCATCACATCGCTGGTAAGGTAGGTGAGTCGGTCGGTGGAGACGTCCACGGTCGCCTCCACGCCGTCGATCTGGATTACGGTGAACAACGTCGCTCGTTCATCGGTGGTCAGGTCGGTGGCGACGCCGCGGAGAGTGTAGTGGCCGGCGACAGCCCCTGTAGGCAGCGCCAGTGGCACGGCGACGCCCTGCCCCGCCTGAATGGGGTGATCTGAAATGACAGCGCTGGCGACGGTGTAGCCCCGTGCATCGACGATGCGCAGATCGTAATCGATGAGGGTATCAGCCCCGCCGGTGTTGGATAGATCGACGACGACGGTCCCGCCGGCAGACGCAGAGGAAGGCGCGGTGAACATCAGCTTGGAGGGTGGTATCTCGACCGACACCAGAGCCTGCTCGAGCGCATCGCCGCCAGGCAGGGTCAGCGTGAGGGTGAGGGGATAGCTGCCAGCAGCGACGTCGGGCGGGATGGGAATGGCCAAGGTAGAGGTGAGGACGTCGTAGGGCTGTATGGCGAGAGATTGGGTGTGGGCGTAGGGTAGTTCGGGTGAGGTGATGGTGGCAGTGAGGGGAAGCGTGAGAGGTCCGGGGTTGACCAGACGCAGGTCGAGATACGCCACGTCACGGGCGCGATAGGTGGTCGCGTCCAGGGAGCCCTCGACGAGGGGCGTGGTATGCCACACGGCCTTATCGTGCCGCGTGCCGTATTCGTCGGCTGTATCGGCGGCGACAGTGTACGCACCGAACTCCAACGGCGGCACGACCAGCGGCGAGGCGAGCACGCGGGATGAAGACGGTCCGAGCGTAAACGTGACGGTGGCAGTGGGTGTGATGACGCCACCGGGTGTGGTCATCGTGGTCGTGAGAATACCGCTTCTCACCGGCAAGGATGGACTTGTGTTCGCCAGGGTGATTGAAATGGGAATCGTATCCTCCCATACCGCGGGTGGCGGAGATAGGGTGAGGACCAACGGAGACGCAGGTACGGTGAGTTTGACGACACTCCCACCCAAGACCTTGCCGTCGAGGGAGCGAGCTTCGACCAAAACCTGTCCTGTACCGGCAGCAGCCGTTGCAGGCACGGTGAATTGGTCGCCGATGGTGACAAATCCATCCATCGTTTCCGTCAGTGTCGTGGTGTAGTAGAGGGTGCGGGCTGCATCCCAGGCATAGACGTGGAATGTGGCGGTAAATGGGGTCTGACGATATAGACGGATATTTAGCGTGGTCGTGTGGGCGCGTTGCACCGTGCCGGGATCGAGGGAGGTGTTGAACCGGAGCGCTGCGCGCTTGGTTCGCACGCCGAACGCGGCATAGGCGCGGTAGCCGCCGGCGATGACGTGCCCGCGCAGCATATAGTTACCCGCCCGAGTCTCGAACGGGATAGCGACCTCACCGGGCTCGTCACCTTCAGCCGGGGGGATCACGACGTCCTCCGCCAACACGCGGTAGTAGCCGTGCCAGTCAAAGTCGTGATTGAAGCCATAGTGCACGGTGGCAGTGAGAGGCTCGCTGCCATAGTTGTAGACGTGGTAGGTGAACGTCGCCAGGGTGTTCTGGACGAAGGTATCGTCCGGCGCGGTGATGGACAGGTAGAGCGGCCTGGCCGGGTCGACGATGGCCGGCGGCCGGGCGACGACGTAGCGGGCGATCTGCTGCTTGCCCGTCAGCGGGTAGCTCTCGCCGATGAACAACTGGCCGTCCACACGCCAGACGCCCAGCGGCGTACCGGCGGTGGTGGTGAAGACCACCGTGCCAGTGCTGTTCGGCGGGATGCCTGCCCCGAGCGGAGTCGAGGGGGTGATAGGCACGCTGCGGGTGAGGACGACCTGGCGGGCCGGATCCACCAGGCGCAGGAAGGCTGTGGTGGCGGTGTAGGCACTCGTGTTCGTCATCGAGATGGCCAGCGTGACAGAGTCGCCGGGGGCGAATTGGGGTAGCCCACCCTCTGACTCTCCTTCGGCTGCGCTCAGGACAGGCACCTCGTCGTCGATGGCCCAGGTGAGCAGGTCGCGCATTATGACGCGGGCATCTTCATACGACTGGCCTTGACCCGCACCCCAGTCGTCGTACATCGTGGTGGCAAAGACCCAGCCCCCGGCCCCCCCTCCGGCTCCCCCCTGTGAGGGGGGAGGGTATGGATACAGGATGGCGGCGGGACGGCCGTTGGCCTTGCGGGAGAGGAGCACCTGGGTGCCCTCAGGCCAGTGCCCCCCTGGCGGGGGGGCGAAGAAGCCGTCCACGTGGGCCCGGACGTCGGCCTGGCTGAGGCCGGAAAGCATCGGGTACCAGGTCTCCATCATCAGCGACGCGCCGGCGCAGGAGATGTCCTCGCTCCAGCCGTAGCCGCCCACCTGGCCGCCCGGCAGCGTGGCGTACTCGTACCCGTGCTGCTGGGAGAAGGCGACGATGGTACCGCCCAATCGGGCATACTCCTCCAGGCGAGCGCGGAAGGAGGCACTGGACTCCATCCCGTACAGCCCACCGGAGGGGATGACGAGCACCGGGTACTGTGCGACGGTGGCAGCGGGGTCGAAGTTGCTCTCGATCAGCACGGCCGGCTCACCCAGATCGAAGAGCAGCTTCAGCAGGTTGCCGGCAAAGCCGCTATCGAGGATGGCAATACGCGGCGTCGCGCGGGCGCCTTCCGGCAAGGCCAGGAATTCGACGGTGGATGGATCGACGCTGGCAGCGGAGTGGTTGTCGTCGGGGTGATCACAGCCCGGGATGAATTTGGGACCAGGGTTGTAAAGAGTCTGCTGCTTGAAGTTACCCGCGCGATCGTAGAGAGTGAGTATACAGGTGGTACCCCTTGGCGGTACCATGGGCACGATGGCGGGATAGAGACGGCCAGGCTCAGTCCAGGAGAGATCATACGTGGTGGCAGGGCTGCACTCGACGGTGACGTGGTCGAGGCCGGATTCGTCATCGCGGCCCCAGACGTAGGTACCGACAGGCCAGCCGGTGCAGTTACTGCCGGTCCAGACTAGAGAAGCGCCGCCATCAGGCGCCTTAGCTTCCGTAGGGCAAGTGTGATTGTCCTCTACAAGGATATAGACCGGGCCGCCGATTATTGCGTTTTCATAGTTGTGTTCGCTATCTGCCCCGGGTAGGTCAAGCACGAATTGCCCAATGGAGCTAACGGGGACAGATGCTTGCCAAAACCGGCCCTCATATCCCAATTCATCCGGCCCACCTCCTATGCTGACCCCGTTGCCGGGCTGGTAATACAGCGTGGCGCAACGGCCAGACGTCGTGTTTCTTGCATTGAAGGTCCGACGTACTGCCCCGCCGTCAGACCATAACACGTGGATGGGCCTGCCAGCCGCGTCGAAAACATAATGCTTGACAACACCCGACTCGCTCGGCGCGTCAGAGAAGCTGGCTCCACCCAGTAGGGATGTGACCAGGCTCATCGCATCATAGGAGGGATAGTACGGTTGGGTGCGCTCAAAGCCCATCAGGCCCCATTTGGCGTCTTCACTGCCGTTGTCATCGGCAAAACGGTGATAGAAGTTCATCGCTGCACCTGCTCTGCGGGCCAGGACGTGCTGCTGAACGATGTAGGCGGCCTGACGATATTTGCTCGCATGGGAGAGAATATCAGGGCCATTTTTCTCCCATTGCACGCCATGTTCCGTGATCCACACATTCGTCTCCCAGCCACGTCCTCTCGCTGTGTTGCGATAGTCCTGGATTGCGTCCAAGGATTGCTGTGGCGTACCATACCTGTGCACCCCCATCCCATCTAGGCAATTCGGCAAACGACCATACTGCTCGTTGTCCTCTTCGTCAGATGCAACCAGCCAGATAACATCATTCCAATGAGTGTTTAGGGGGCTTGCCCAGATACCAGCTCGGGGGCTACCAAGGAGGATAGGCTTGCCACCCTGTCCTTCTTGGTACAGGACTTCGCAGGTCACGCGCAGTATGGCCACGTAGCCTCCCGCCGTGAGGCCTTCTTGTTCAGGAAGGCCAAGTTCGTTGCCGATCTCCCAGCCATTGACCTGCCCTCCATAGTTGTCGACCAGGTCTTCCACGTATCGCCGCCAGTCTTCTAGGTCCGGCGACCCGCCCACCAGTGCCGCCGGCCCATTGATGACAGCCAAAGTCTGTAGGCCGTGTACTTCGTCATAATTGACAGCGGCAAGAAACTTGGGATCGGGGCCAGGAGTTACTACTAGATTCTTTTCGAAAGGCCAGCGGTCCCACGCAGCCCCGGCATAGTTCCCAGCGTAGTTGTCCCTTGCCCCAAGCTCGTCTTGGTAGAAGGTGCTGATCCATGTGATGCCAAGACGTGAATCATACCCCGCTATTGGCGTGAAGGGCTGGGGATTGAGCATGGAGGAGGGGCCGGGCGTGGGCTGCGGCGGAGGGGTGGGCGTAGGGGTGGGCGTGGGTGTGCCGGTCGGGATGGGTGTGCCGGTGGGAGGGGGTGTGCCGGTCGGCGTCGGTGTGCCGGTGGGCACAGGTGTATCGACCGGTGTGGGAAAGCTGGTTGGCACGCTGGTCGGTGCAGACGTACCGGTCGGAGTCGGCGTTTCGTCCTCACATGCGGTCAACAGCAAAGCGGCCACGAGAAGCGCGATCATGATAACCAATGGAGCAAATCTTGGCCTAAGCTGACTGGTCATTTTATCCCTCCTGAAAATTAGGAAAAATTTCCGCATGCCGAGTCGATGAAATTGGAAAACCAAGCCGATCGAGGTACACTAGCATCGGCGACCAACATCTCATCACTGGAGGCATGCTATGGAACGTACTGCAATTGACCGCCTGGCGGTCAAAACGCTTGACCAACGATTTCGGTGCGAGCTCGAAACCGGATTCGAGATGGCACCGCGTATCTCACAAGGCATCCTGGACTTGGCTAAGGAGGTGTTCAGGCTGGATGCCGTTTCCTCCGCCAACGGAAGCGGTTACTTACGGCCAGGGCAGATTCGACAGGTCATCGCTGCATCCAGCGCTCCACACGGTTGTCCTCTGCACCAAGCCGACATGGTGGAGGTGACCTGGACACTGGATGCTGGTGAGGAAGATCTGGCAGTGCTCAAGGAGCACGACCGGATCGCCTTGCGGCGGGTGCGTATTCTGCGCCTGACCGAAGAGGCACGCGACCAAGGGGGCCTCCCGACAGAAGAAGACCTGGCAAAGGCCCTGAGTGTGACTGCGCGCACCATCCGCTCAGACATCGCGGCCCTGGAAGCAGAAGGCCACTGTGTAGCCACTCGCGGCAAGGTCAAGGGCGTAGGGCGCGGGCAGACCCACAAGGTGCTCATCGTGGAGTTGTACCTCAAGCGGTACACCTACACCGAGATCATGCGCCGCATGCGCCATTCCGCCTACGCCATCAAGCGCTACATTCAGACCTTTGGACGGGTGGTGATGCTGACACGCAAAGGGCTGAGCGTGCCCGAGATCGCGCATGCCGTAGGTATCTCTGAGCGGCTGACCCAGGAATACCTGGACCTTTACCAGCGCTACGACGTGCCAGAGTACCAGGCTCGGCTGGCAGAGATCGTGCAGATGATCAGCGGTGGCGTCCAAGAGGCGGAAGAGACGCCAAAAAGGGGGGCGCGATGAGCACGAACCATTACCATGCCGCCACCCAGCGCACTTTTCGGCAGGCCGTCGTCCATCTGCTGGAGCACGAGTACAAACTGGTAGGCAGTCACCGGGTGATCCAGATGATCGCCGACGACGTCGCCGAGCTGCACCAGGAATACTACCGGGACGCGGCCGTGGTGCCACCGGGCCACGTCGTGTGGCGTGGAACGCTGGATGAAGGCCGCAAGCCGCCCGCGGGCCGGCGCGCCGAAGACGAGCCCACAGTGACGGCCGTGTTGCCCCTCATCACATCTGAGGACATCGCCGAAATGGCTCAGGGATGCCCAGCCGGTCAACGAGCTGGCTCTTGGGCACACCAACGGGACGTGCGGCGTGTCGTGCGCCTGGTGAACGCCGGGTTGAGCAACCCTGGCGGGCGACTCCTGCTGTCCCTGGCAGACCTCTCTCTGCTGCTCAACCGTTCCATCGGCACGGTGCGGCGGTGCATCCTGGATCACTTCGAGCAGACGGGAGAACTGCCGCCTATCAAGGGCTACGTCCTCGACCAGGGCAGCAAGCCGACGCACAAGGGTGTGATCCTGCGCCTGTACGAGAAGGGAATCGCTCCTCCCGACATCGCCCGTATCACCGGCCACAGCCTGGAAGCAGTGGACCGCTACATCAAGGACTATGAACGTGTCAAAGTGCTGTTGGGCAAAGGACTCGATGTGACAGAAATCAGCCATGCCATTGGACGAGGTCAGCGAACGGTGCACCAATACTACAAGATCGTGCTCGAGTTTCACCCTGACCTGATTCCGCCTGTACAGGAGGGAGACCGGTAGGTGCTTTGTCGAAGTTGCGCCCTTCTCCTCCGTATGGTATCATTCGTTTGCCCAATAGGGGGAGGGGGGAAGGGTTGTTTTCTTGCCCTTTCTCCCTTTCCTTGTGCTGGCTTGGTCGACTACCGGCAACCGGAAAAATTTCCTAAATGTAAATCTGACGCCTGGGATTGATTGAGTCGTGTCAGTTCTGCTCCGAATAGGCACAGCGAAAGCCGGGGCCAGTGGAACTGGGCGGTGACGGCATTCGGTTGGGGAGGCCACGATCAGGGCCCCCTCCCCGCGAGCGCACGACCCGGAGATCACCTTCTTCGGGCCCAGTGGGGTTGCGGAGCGGACTGTAGGCGTAGTAGTCGGGGGCATACCAGTCCGCTACCCACTCTAGCGCATTACTCAGCATATCGTACACGCCATATGGACTTACATTACATTCCTGGCTACCGACGGCGTAAGGACGTGGGATATCCGCTACACACCCAGAATCCCACTCGTCGCCCCACGGAAAGAGGCGCCCATCCGTGCCCCGGGCCGCCTTTTCCCACTCCGCCTCCGTCGGCAATCGCTTGCCCTGCCAGGCGCAGTAGGCGGCTGCACCGTACCAACTCACGCGATCCACAGGTAGGTCCTCGTACCCCGGCTCGACCCGGTACTGTCCCGCTTCCAGGAGAATGCGCACATCCGAGAAAGAGCCTGGATCACCCGGCTCGCGAACCCATACACAGGTGAACCCTTGGCAGGCCAACTCGTGCCCTCCCATTACATTGAGGAAGGAGACGTAGTCGGCGTAGGTGACCTCGTACCTGTCAATGTAGAAGGCATCCAGGTAGACCTCGTGAGCCGGCATTGCATTGGCGCGTTCGTTGACACCCTTGGAGTTCGTGTACGGCTCGGCGTAGCCCATGATGAACGTCCCAGCAGGCACATAGACCATGCTGTCCAGGTCCACGGTTTCCACAGGCTGGAGTGTGGAGGGAATGTCGATGCGCACCAGAGCCTCGTCCAGCGCAGGTGGCGGCGTCTGCCCACGCACACAACGGAATCCGACGTACGGCGCATAGTCTGGATCAACGCCAACGCGCACGGTCACCCAATAGAGGAACGCGAGGGAATCTCGGTACGTATCGCCACGCACGGTGCGCCATGTACTATAGTCTATGGTGTTATAAGGCCAAACCCTGGCCTCGAAATCGGACCAATACGTGTTGCCTGGATAGGGGCCAAACAGGTCGGCGGTCCACTCTCCTCCCTCAGTCATCACATCCTGCACACTGTAAGGGCTGGCTCCTTCCGGGTGCGAGCCGACCGGCGATAGGAGAGGGGTGATGTATTCGATGTTCCAGATATTGCCCCAGGGGTAGATGCGGCCGTCGGTGCCTCGGGCAGCTTTCTCCCACTCGGCCTCCGTGGGAAGACGCTTGCCCACCCACCCGCAATAGGCCACAGCATCACGCCAGGTGACGCTGCGAACGGGATAGTCGTCGTAGAGAGGGTCGTCAGCATAGTCAGAGGGAAGGTCAATATGATGCTCTATCCCCTCTACCTGACCGCACACGCCCGCTGCGACGCATGCACGGTAGCGCGTGTTCGTCACCGGGAATTGGTCGATCTCGAAGCTCGGTAGGTCAACGACAAGTTGAGGAATTTCTGGAGTAAAGTCCTGGGGAAAGCCAGCTCCACCATCTGCCCACTCCCGGTATCGGCGGAGCGCATCCCCATAGGTGACACCCATCGTGAACTCCCCGGTGGGCACCTCAACCATCGGCACATCGTCGCTGCCGGTGGCGGGCACAGGCGTGAATGTCGGGCTAGGGGTGCTGAGTGCAACCGTCCCGCCCTCCGTCTTGGTGGACCCAGGCTGCTGTCCACACCGCGCCAGCGCCACGGCCAAGATGGCTACGGCCAATCCAATGGCGGCTATCACCACTATCAAGCGGGTTCTCTGGTTCATCGGGCTCCTCCAACAACGGATTGAGAATGGAACGAATGAACGAGTTTGCGAATCAGTGAATGAATGTGCGAATCGGCGAGGCTGCGATGGACGAGACGCGAGGCCGTGTCAACGGATGACGGCGGTGTAGGGGGCAATGCGGCAGTGGTGATGTGCGGTTCAGGGGGAGTTTAGCTACCCTCCGTCTCTCGCCTCGGGACTTCACCTGCGCTTTGCATTGATCTGGTACTACTCCGGATATTATAGTCATCGGTCAAATCCTGTCAAATGCGGGACGCGGTCAGTGCCATCGACTATGTATGCCCCGCGTTTCGCCCTGGAATCACCTTCGCGCCAGCTCGACCGCTTTGCGCTTCAACACGGCGCTCGGGATCGGCTTGACCAGCACCAGGTCGGCTTCCTCCTACACGCTCTCGGCCATCTGCGGGTACGCCGTAGTGACGATCACGGGCATTCCCGCCAGCCGCGCGTCGGCGCGAATCCGCCGCAGGACCTCCACGCCAGGCACGCCGGGCAGGCACAGGTCCAGCACCACCAGGTCCGGCGCCCGGCCCGCCATCAACGAGAGCGCCCTCTCGCCTGACTCGACCACGAACGGGATAAAGCCAATCGCCCCCAACACAATTTCGCACCACTCTCCCATTTCAGGGCTATCTCCGATGATGAGAGCCACCGGTGGGCTGTTCATCCGTCGCTGTCCTTACCCGCACTCTGCCCGTTCGCTCGAATCTTGATCACTATACCACAAATCGCCCTCGTCTGTCTAGGGACAAGCGTCCCGAGCATGCCGGGGCATGCGTCCCGAGTTTTATGGGGCAAATGCCCCGAACGTTGGGACATATGTCCCTTGACATAACCAGCTAGATGGAGTTTCTGTCAGCACTGAACCTCGTCACCAACCACGCAGGTCTGGACCATAGAATCTGAAAACCGAAGACACGGATTGCCAGGGCAGCGCACAGTCTGAAAGATACGCGGCATCTTTTCCGCCTCATTTCCGGCAGTCCCCTGCGTCAGCCAGGTTTTTCTGCCTTCGGCTCCCGTGTATACTTGCACCCAGGGTAATTGCTGCACCCCCAGAACACGCCTCGCTTCCCGACGCGTTCCACCAAATCCCCTGTGCATACTGGGCATCTGCCGACGATCAGCGGGGCCTTCCACTTGCATCCGGGATACTCAGAGCAGCCGCGAAAGCGCCCATACTTGCCGTGTCTCACAACGACCTGGCCACCACACTCAGGACAGACCTCATCGGTTGCGGCTGGCAACGGCTTCTCGAAGGGCGAGGTGAAGCTACGCCCAGTCCGTAGCAGCTCGTCGTACCGCTCTTCCAGCCGCCGCGAAATGGCGGCAAGTTCGGCACCTATCTTGGCGATGTCGTCCTGGTGATAGGTGACCCCGGTTTCCTCCAGCACCTCGGCCGGGGCAGCTGCGTCGAGAACCCGGTGCGCGATGCCCAGCGCCACGATTTTTGCCTCCCTCTGATTCATCGCCACCTCCTTCCCCTCACTGTCCACTCAGCACCTCAGTTACATACTCGCGCCACTCGCCATAGCCAGGTGATCCGACCACATCCTCCAACGTCCTCTCTGTGGGAAACGTCTTGCGAAAGGCGTCGAGCAGCGCTCCTGCCGGCGCGCCGGTCTCCATCGCATCCAGCATCACCACCGCGTAGGCCAGCGGCTCGGGGCGGTAACCCACCTGGCGGGCGTGGACGATGGCCTGCTGGTTGGCATCGGCCAGGCACTCGGAAGGCACGCCCGCCGTCGTGGCGAGGTGGCCCATCCTGAGGAGGTGCTGCCCCACGTGGACGCACTCGCGCAGCGCGGCCCGGCGCACCTGGCCGTCCGTCGCCGCTGCCAGCCACTCAGGGTTGGCCGTGACCGCGATGGTCTGGGTGGCCGAAACCCCCTCGCCGTACAGGAGCGCCGAATCAGCCAGGTCGGTGATGTCGGTCGTGGACAGCGATCCAGCTGAAGACCCGATCTCGACCACCAGCCTGTAGCGCGCACCGGCCCAGAAGGGGTGCGCTTCCTCGATGACCCCCCCACCCTCCTTGACGCGGGCAGCGACCGCCGCCGCGCAGGCCTCAGCGCCTTGGGCGGCCCGGACGTCATCCAGGAGGGGCGGGGTTTCCTCGACGGCGGACGAGACATCGAAAGGACAGCGGGGCGTTGGGCCGATGACGGGCGTGGGCGCGGGAGGGAACCGCGAGGAGGACGTCACCGGCACGCAGCACCCGGCCAGTAGAATGGCACAGAGCAGGAAGAGCAGATAACGTCCCATCAGTCGCCCAAGATCGAATCGAGCACGGCGAAAACGAACCGCCCCAAGGAGAGAAAGCGCTGGCCGGCCGGCTGCGGCGTGAGCAACGCCTGGAAGTGCTGCTGCACCGCTTCCTGGTGCATCGCCTCAAGCTGCTGGTGGGCCATCTGGGCGGCCTGGGTAGCCTGCTGATGGTGCTGCATGGTCTGCTGCTGCACCAGGTCTTGGTGCTGCAAGGACGCTTGATGCGCGAGATGGTGTCCCGTTGTATGGTCGAACATAGGCATAGAGTCTCCTTTACGTTATCGCTACGTGCGCGAGATTTTTTCAGATAGGGCTTCCCTCGACCCACAGCTCATAGTGATCGAACGCGGGGAGATTGTCCACCGCTAACTCGAACGGCGAGGCTCCATTGGCAGGCACGACGTCCAGCTCGGTGTAGGTGTAGTCAACGGCGATGACCTGACCTTCAGCGTCATAGAACGCAACCACGATCTTGACGAACTCGCAGTCCTTTTCGCCGGTGTTCTTGACCTCACCGGCCAGGTAGTAGTAACCGTACTGCTCGTACTCGCGCGCGACGTCAACCTCAAAGTCGCCGTAGGGCTCCTCGCTGGTGGGCTCCCCCTCGACCCACAGCTCGTAGTGGTCGAACGCGGGGAGATCCTCGACCGACAGCTCAAACGGGGACTTGTCGCCGGCGAGCACAATGTCCAGCTCGGCGTAGGTGTAATCCACGGCCACCACCGTCCCCTCGGCGTCGTAGAAGCCGGCCACGATCTTGACGTAATCGCAGTTGCTTTCGCCGGTGTTCTCCACCTCGCCGACCAGGTGGCTATAGCCGTACTCCTCATACATCCTGCCGGCGGTGACGACAAGGCCGGCGTATGGCCTATCGCCGGTGACGGAGCCCTCGACCTGCAGCGTGTACGTGGCGACGTCGGTAGCCGCGCCGCCCACGTCGCCGGACAGGTTAAAGACCCCAACGCCATGAGGCGGCACGATATCCATCTCGGTGTAGGTGTAATCGGCCCCCAGCATCTCGCCGTCCGCGTCGTAGAAGGTGGCCACCACCTTGACGTACTCGTAGGCGTCGTCGGTGGTGTTGGTCACATCGCCGACGACGTGGAGGTAGTCGTAGGACACGTACATGCGCCCGCCGCGCACCTCCAGGCCCTCGGTGCCCTTGGCGAGCGGGGGCACCTCCCCCTCGAAGATGCCGGCGACCATCTCGTCGATGGCCTCGTGCCGGTTCTCGGCCAGCTCGCCGGCGTCGGCGCCGTATGCGCCGGCCATGATCCCCTCGACCGCGAGCGAGACCCGCTCCGCCTCCTCCAGCACGGGCTCCATCTCCTCGACCACCTGGGTAGACACGATCTCTTCGTCGAGCCAGCGACCGAAGATGTCCTTCGTCTGCTCGTGGACCGCGACGGCGTCCTCCCAGGCGCCGGCGAGCGGGCCGGGAGGATCGATCTCGGGGATGGTCTCGTCGACCGCCTGCACGACGGCGCCCAGCCCAATCAGGAGGCCGAACTGTTCCGCGCCGGCGAGATCACCCGCGGCCGTCCGCTCCGCCGCCTCGTTGAGCAACACGGCGTCCGCCTGGATCAGGACGACCACTCCGTAGAGCTGGGTGACCTGCTCCTCAAGCTCCTCGGGGATCTCCGTGGGCTCCGGGGTATCCGTGGGTTCCAGGGTCGCCGTGGGCTCAGGAGCCTCCGTCGACTCTACGCCAGCCTCCGGGGTGGTGGTGAATACGGGCAGCGCCGTGGGGCTGCCGCACGCAAAGGTCGCCAGCGCCAAGACGATGGCGAGCACGACTAGAATACGTTCACGGTTTTTTGACATAGCAAAGCCTCCTTCTATCTACCTACTCCGGGCACGTGCCGTCTAAGTAACAAGGATCCCGCAAAACCGACTGCACCTCGATCACGGGGATCCGCACCGACGTGCCGGGGTTCGGGTCGCCATACTCGAAGGCGCAGCCGGCGTAGGAGCCGGTGGTGCGCACCGACCAGGACGTGTGATACCACGTGCCCTTTCCATAGTTGCGCAGATCGATCAGGTTCCACCGCTTGTCGGTAAAGTTGTGATGCACCCAGTCGTACTTGTCGTCGCAGTCGCAGAACTCGTTTTCGCCGCTGCAATACCCCTCGCCCTCCCCGCTGCGGCAGTCGCACCTGTCCGAGCACCCGCCGGGAGCCTCGCACACCTTGCACCCACACGAGTCCTCCGCACAGCCGGACACCTTCTCCCACTGGTACCACTCGGCCGCCCACTCCAGCGCCCAGTACGTGGGCACCTTGACCTGGTAGGCCGGGTTCTGCCACGCGCCGAGGTCGGGGTCAAAGTCGTAGAAGGACGGCAGGCTCGCCCAGTCCTCCAGGCTCGCGGGGACCTGCTCGCAGCAGTGGCAGCGCGCCTCCTCGCCGGGAGGCAGCGACGGGCTATCGCACGCCGGCGTCCAGGTGGTGCAGGCGTCCTCGGGGGGGATAAAGTTGGGGCCGTTCTTGGGCTTGCCCCAGCTGCTCGTCTCGTAGATGTGGCTCACGCTCTTGCCGCAGGTGACGGCGGGGACCGGCCCGTAGCCATAGTCCTGGCCGATGTTCCACTCCCGCTCGTCCCAGTCCCAGCAGGTCGCCGGGGCGCCGCTGGGATCGTCGTCGCCGGACATGACGTCGATGCGCCGCCAGCGCAGGCCGACGCGAAAGTCCTTGATGTCGCCGGGCAGCGGGGCCTCCTCGCCGGTCTCGGGGTCGGTGCGGATGGGGTCGGGCTTGTTGTGTTTCTGCGACCAGCAGCCCTCGCTGTCCGCGTTGGGCTGGCAGGCTCCGAGAAAGTTCGTGAGGGCGGGATAGTCCTGCAAGGTCAACGTGCCGGCCTCACCGGACTCGTAGGGCGCGGGCAGCGGGGCGCCCATCCCGACGAGCCACCTGGGAAAAGGGCGCACCTGCACGATGTGGGGCGGCACGATGGCCTGCACCCTGAGATCCCACGTCCACTCCCAGCCCTCGCAGGGGTCCGAGACGAATCCCTCCGTAAAGGCTCGACCCGGTATGCACTCCGGCTCGGTGGGGCCGCCGGTGGGCTCGCACTCTTCGGCAGCCTGGCAGAAAATTTGCGAGGGATACAGGTGGCCCTGATACCTGTAAAAGCAGATTGAGCCCCATCCCGAGGGACATCTGTCGGTCTCGTAGCAGGAGAAGCATTCCACACCCTCTATCCCCGCCGCCTTAGTCTGCGTCGCCTCTATGACCATCGTCCCCCTGGCGTCGGAGGTCGCGGCTATCTCAGTCGCCCGGGCCTGCCAGGTCGCGGGCGGTAGAGTGACCACGATTTCCGGGGTGGTGGTCGGGCCGCCAGGTACATAGCCTGTGCAATAGGCAGTGCATTTAGCTTTACCCGTGGATGATATCGTGCCTGCGGTGCAGCAAGGTATGCCCATCCAGTAAGGCGGGGCACACGGACACACATCCTGCCGGGGGGGAGACGCCAACGTGTCAGGCAGGTCCACGAACACCAGCACGCTCAACGCGGCCAGGACGGCCACAAAGGCCACGGCCGGCTTGATCGATCTCGAATCACACATCACACCCACACTCCTTTCTCTCACTCTGGGGGCACAAACTCCAGAAACTTGAAGCGCTTCCAGTGGCCATCGGCCGGGTCATACCGCATGCGGAGCAAGATCAGGCCGAGGTAGTCTCTCTCTTCCTGAGAAATGAGGGCCCCCGTCTCGGGATCGTATTCGCTGACGGTCCCATCCTGGCAGGAGACGCTCATGGTGCACTCCAGGCCGTCGGCGGTAAAGTCCTGCGCCGACAGGAGGCAGATCTCCCAATCTCCGAAGTCAATCGTGTCCTCCCCAGAACGCATTCGCCCCAGTATGACAAGCCACGACTCAAGCTCCTCCCCCATATACCACGCGTACAGGTGTTCCTCGTACGCGTCGTAATCCGGCGGCTTGGTGTCTATCAGATACAGCTTGGCGCCCTCCAGGTCGCGGTACCAGTTCTCCTTGACGTCCTCGATGACCTCGTCCGGCGGCCACCACTGGCCCTTATCGTCCTGCGTCATCTCGCCGGCCCACCAGGCCGGGAACGGCTCCGCGATCTCGGTAGGAATTGGCGTGGCGGTCGCGTCCCCCTCCCACCACTCGGTGGGCGTGGGCGTCGGCCCCTCGGTCGGCGCCGCCGTGGGCTGGGTGGGCACCGGGGTCGCGGTGGCCCACTCCTCGGGCGAGAAGAGCTGGGGGAGCGCCCAGTTGCCGCCGACGATGCCGCAGCCGACACAGCTCAGCGCCAGCACGGCGACCAGCACCCAGGCCACAGGCGTCAGCCTCTGATACCAGGGGCGCCTTCTGCTGCTCTCCTTGAACGTCGCTTGGTCAGTCATGATGTAACCTCCTCATTTGGGATCTGGTGTGACCGTAACCGCCCGGTACTCCCGTGTCCACAGGCTGGGAAGCCGGCGCAGGTGCGGGAACCTCTCTCGCAGAACCGGGCTGGTGGCCGCTTTGATCTCGCGGGCCAGCAGGTGCGGGGAGAACTCCGGCCCTGCCTCCGCCCGCACGACCACCCCACCCGGCTCGACGTGTACCTCCAGGACGCGCCAGGGACCGTACTTGTGGTGCGTGCCGGCGGCTTTCGCCAATAGGTCTGCCGCGCACTCTGCGACCTCATCGACGAGAACCTCCTTGCCCCGGCAGACCGGCCAGGAGATGTCGTACACGAAACGGCTTGCGGCTACTGTAGATAGAGTCATATCTATCTACAATTATACCAGACCCAAAACCAAGTGTCAAGTTCAGTCCCCCCCACCCTCCTGCTCGATCCCGTAGGCCGCCTCCGCGATCCCCACCACCGGGCGCGTGACGTTGCGCCGGCCGAGAAAGGTATCCAGAAACGGCGTGCGCACGGACACCCTGCCCTCGACCCGGATGAACTCGCCATCGACGTACACGCCGTCGACGGCGAAGGCACCGCCCGTCATCTCGTCGGCGACCTGCTGGGCGACCGTGGCGGCCTGCGGGCGAAGTCGAACGTCCTGGTACGTCATGTAATGGGTGACGTCGACCATCTTGCCCGCTTCCTGGGCGGCCAGGTCGGCGGCGTTCTGGGCGATGGACACCCCCGCCGCCACGTTCCCCAGGTCGTAGGTGATGCCGAACAGGAGAACCAGCAACGGCAGGATGACGAGCAACATGAGGACGAAGGACTGCCCCCGCTCGTTCTTGAGAAGCCTGCCCCACCTCGCTTTTGTCCGTAGTATGAACAGCATCTCTCATTCCCCCCACCGGGATTTGTATGGCTCGATGGACAACGACACCTTGGCCCGGATGGGCACGTAGTCGTGAGGGTAGAACCAGTCCATCAAGGGGATCGTGCCGGTCTTGACGTTGTAGCCGGTCTCGCAGGTCAGCACACGCCCCCGGCCCCACACGGTCTCGGCGTAGGCGCGCACCTCCAGGCCCGCCGGGTCGATGGACGTGCCATCGGCTGCGGACTCGACGGCCGTCATCAGCGCCTGCTCCATCCCGCGGCCCTCGGCCAGCGACTCGACGCCGGCGCGGGCGCAGTTGCGGGCAGAGGACACCACCAGCACCTTGACCGGCTGCACCTGCGCGACGAAGACGACCATCACAAAGACCAACGCCAGGATGAGAAGCACCATCAGCAATGGTGCGAGATCTTCCATGTCAACCTCCTATCAGCAACTCTAGGGAGTCCTTTTCGATCAGGCTCTTTGCCCTAGATAACGCCTCAATAAGGGGATCAATGTCATCAGGCCCGACAACGATGTAACCCAGGTTCTCCCCCACTGCGTGTTCTTTGTGATCATCCTCGCTGTGCAATAGTAGAATGTTGCCATCACAGACTTCAACACGTAGACCCTCTGCATATTGGAGTGATATACTTGTTACTATTCCCATCCGTCTTCCTCCGGTGGGCCGGGGTAGAACTCCTCCACGCGCTGGAAAGACCCTGCCCCCAGCGTGGCCTCGCCGCCGAAGAGGGTCGGCATGACGCCTTCGATGACCACGCGGATCGAGCGGCGCAGGGGATCGGTCTCCAACGACACGACCTTGGAAGCATCGCCGGGCGCGATCCCCCACCACACGTTCAGATCCAGGCCGGCCTGACTCAGGCCTGCCCCTGCACCCTCTGCGTCCCGGCCGGCGACCAGGGCCGCCTGATGCGCGGCCAGCACCGTGCCGGCGCGGCGGATGCCCACCAACCCGGCCACGATGATGGCGACGATCATGATCCAGAACAGAACCTGGCCCAGCATCCAGTCAACACGGCCCATGGTGCACCTCCCCGTTTACCAGTCTTCGAGCGGCACGCTCTCGATCATCTCGCCCGTCTTCTCCGCCAGGCCGAGGAGTTCGGGCGCGATGATGGCGATCACCGCCAGGGTCAGGGCCACGCCGACGGCCAGCAGGATGAGGGTGATGGCGAGCTTGCTCATTCCGTCTTCGCCCTCGATCACGTACCTGGCGGCGGTTGCCCGGCAGTACAGGGACGTCAGTCCATCTTTCAGTTTGCGTGTCATTTTACGCAGCATTTCAGCACCTCCTACTAAATCTCGTTAGTCCTTTGCACTTCGGCAGTGTCCCTGTGAGGTGTTGTTGATTGTCGCCACACTATTTCTTACCGCAGAGATCGCTGAGGACGCAGAGCTTTTTATGATTTTTCTCTGCGCTCGGGTGTGCCCGCCTCTGCGCGCTCGGCGGTAAAACTAGACCAACAACACCCAAGAGGGATACTATCTGCACTTCAACTCTCACACATTTTGCTATCGTCTCTCGATCTCTCGATTGGCACCTCCTTGACACATGCTAAAGGGTCTGCACGAGTATCCACATCGCAGGAGCGCCGACGAGGATGAAGATGACGATCAGCGTCGTCGCGGCGACGACGTACATCATCTGTTGGGTGTTGTCCTGCCCCTGCTGGCGCAGCAGGCGAGCCTGCTCGTGCTGTGCCATGTCGGCGTGCGTGTTCAGCACCTTGCCCAGGTCGCCGCCCTCCTTGTGCAGCGCGAACAGGTCCACGCACAGGTTGACCAGCGGCTGGCACGGCCGGCAGTAGTCGATCACGGCCTCGAAGCCACGCTCGACGTCGGTCGTCAGGGAATACACAGCCTGTATGCGGCGTAACTCCTGGACGAACGGGCCGCCGGGCCTGTCGGTCATGTCTCGCAGGATGAACATGATGGAGCGTCCGGCCAAAATGTAGGTACGCATCTCCGGCACTTTGGTGCCCATCTCCAATATGATCTGCTTCCGGCGCTCCTCGGCAGCCTCGGCCAGCTCCCTGTCGGGGTCGAAGAAACCGACCACGGCGGCGATCACGGCAACCACCAGCGGAACCGCGAAAGGCCATTGAAAGATGAGGCCAAAGACGCCCATCCCGATCAACGCCACGAGGCCGAACAACCCGGCGTAGAGCACCTTGGAGGCCCACATCGTCTCGATGTTCCAGAACCTGGCGCCGGGCGTGGGCGGGGCGGCCTCGCCGGGCGCCCAGTACCAATTCGCCATCTTCAACTGCTGCAAGTAGCGGGCGTGCAAGCCCCCGCGCCAGGTCTTTTCATCCGTTGCACGACCCTGGAACCAGGACGCGAGATCCTCGACGGCAGTGGCGAGGAGGGAACCCACGCCGCCGCGCAGCGAGCGGAGGCGATACTGCTCTTCCTTGGTCATCTGCGGGCGCTCCAGCGCCTTGGGTCGGGTAAGTCCCGCCCAGATGAGCAGAAAGCACACACCACCGAGAATGCCCAAGATGTATTCCATGTCAGACCTCCTACTCTTCCACCGGCTCGTCGTCTGCGCCGTGCTCCAGCGGCACGCGCTTGACGATCATACCCCTGGCGGCCGTGCGGTTGGTGGAGACGTAGGCCACCACCGTCAGCGCCGCCGCCATCAGGCCGGCGATCTGGCCCAGAGGCGTGGCGAAGAACTCGGTGCCGTAGCCCAGGCCCCCGGTGAATATCGTGCCGAGGCGCAGCAGGAGGAGCACGCCCCAGGGGCCGACGATGCCCCACATCGCGTCCTGCCGCTGGCCGCGCTGCGTGTCCAGCGTCTCCTCGTATATGTTGGCCATCTGGCGCGTGGCCTCGGCGTGACGGGTCAGCATATTCGTCACCTCGCCCGACTGCTCGGCAGCCAGGAAGAGGGCGGTGGCGAAGGCGTCGAAGACGTGGCTCTGACGGCGGTCGGCCACCTGTTGCAGGGCTTTCGACAGCGACGTCCCGGTGCGAGTGGCCGTGGCCACCTCCCTGAAATCATCGGCCACCTCACCCTGCCCCCACTGCGCCACCGCCTCCAGGGCGCGCCCCATCGAGGGCTTGCTTTCCCAGGAGTTGACCACCGTGTCGGCAGCGGCGGCCAGCGCCTTGTGATACTGGTTGAGGCGGTCGTTGCGCCTGTCCTCCAGGCGCGCCCAGACGAAGGCAAAGCCCCCGGCCAGCCCGGCGAAGAAGGTCGAGAACGCGCCGGTGGCCACCGCCATGAGCAGCCCAAAAACGACCCCGTAGAGCAGGGAACGGCCCACGTAGGTGGTGGCGCTCACGCCGAGCTGGGCCCTGTCGAGGCGCACCTGGATGGCCGGCAGCAAGGTCTGTCGTTGCACGCGTTTCTCCCGGCGGCCGGCCCCGGCGATGCCAAAGACGACGGCCAGCACAGAGCCACCGGCCAGAAGGCCAAGCGCTAGCGCTAGAATCCACTCACTCATAGCTACCTCCAATTTGTGAAGCCCACGTACTCTCCCATCGAGGACACGCACACGTGGCAGTCCGGGTACCTCCGCTCCAGCTCGGCCTGCCGCCGGGCGACTTCCTCCCGTGTGAGCGGGCGGCACCAAACGTTGCACCAGCCAAAACACGCTCCCAGCGCAGCCGGGGGACGGGCAGCACGGTACGTCACGTTGCTGAGGGAACCCGCCGAGTCGGTCGAACCCGTTGCAGCATTCATCTCAAAGCCCCCCGATCTCCTTCCCAAAGTCGAACCCGGCCCGCGAGCGCAGGCGCTCGTTGAGCCTGTCCGAGGGATAGAACTCCTGCCAGACGAGCTCGCCCGCAGCCTGCCCTGAGGCGGGCGTTCCGCCCGATGCCGAAGGAGCCTGCCCTGAGGTGGGCGTTCCGCCCGATGCCGAAGGAGCCTGCCCTGGGCCTGCCGAAGGGTCCCACTCCCACAGCGGCTCGACCACGATCCGCTCTCCCTGGAGCTGGTCGGACACCTCGCCGATGCCGGTCACCCGCCGCACCTCCGACCCGTCGGGCAGCCGCCGCCGGCTGAGGTGGACGATGAGGTGCAGGGCCGTGGCGATGTTGTAGCGTACCGCCCACAGGGGCAGGTTGCCCGCCCCTTCCGCCATCAGCACCAGCGTCTCGATGCGGGTGAGGGTGGCGTGCACGTCGTCGGCGTGGACGGTGAACATCACCCCCTCGTGGCCGGTGTTGGCCGCCGTCAGGATCGCCGCCATCTCCGGCCCGCGCGCCTCGCCCAGCCAGATGCGGTCGGGTTTCATGCGCAGCGCGTGGCGCACCAGGTCGTGCATCGTCACCTCTTGCACCCCCTCGGAGGCCTCCCGCGTGACGAGCTGCACCCAGTTCGGGACCGGGATCGCCAGCTCCGGCGTGTCCTCGATGGTGATGATGCGCTCGTCTTTATCCAAGATGCTGCCGCAGCAGTTCAGGAAAGTCGTCTTGCCGCTGGCCGTGCCTCCACTGACCACGATGTTGCACTGGGCTCTCACCGCCGCCCTGAGGAAGGCCGCCACGTTTGGGGGCATGGTGCCCAGGTCCACCATCTCGTCCAGGGTCTTGGCCACCGGGCGGAAGCGGCGGATCGTCACCACCAGGTTGGGCCGGTTGGCCACCAGCGGCGGGCGGATGCCGTGGAAGCGGCTCCCATCGGGCAGCCGCCCGTCCAGCCAGGGG
>Ga0307430_1000857_pt1 | contig 24214 bp, 20 predicted proteins | sample SalMarWE160130MG_FD_202159 | JGI IMG/M metagenome (GOLD analysis project Ga0307430, IMG submission 202159) | Salt marsh sediment microbial communities from the Plum Island Ecosystem LTER, Massachusetts, United States - WE1603-130 | ecosystem: Environmental > Aquatic > Marine > Intertidal zone >...
AGTGCCGGAATTTCAAAATCACTGGAAACAAAAATTGCAGGTGAATCACTTTTCAACGATGGTGTTGCCGTAGTTGTTTTTATCACGATCTTACAACTGGCTCAACCGGGTACCGAAATTAACGCAGGCAGCGTTCTTCTGTTATTCGGTCAGGAAGCTGTTGGCGGTATTGTGTTAGGGATTCTTTTAGGTTTTGGCAGTTATAAATTAATTGAAAGCATAGACAATTACCAGGTTGAAGTGCTAATAACACTGGCAGTTGTTATGGGTGGTTATACACTGGCTCATTTTATCCATGTCTCAGGGCCTCTGGCGATGGTCACTGCCGGATTAATTACCGGCAACCAGGGCAAAACATTCGGTATGTCAGAAATAACTGCAGAATATACTGATAAGTTCTGGGAACTGATAGATGAGATCCTGAATGCCATACTTTTTGTTCTGATTGGTGCGGAATTATTGATTATTCAACTGAATCCCAAAATAGTACTTCTGGCTCTTGTTTTGATTTTTCTGGCCCTTCTGGCACGGTATGTTTCTTTATGGATACCCTCTATAGCTATCAGAATAAAAGAGAGAATCACTCAAAAGACCCTTGGTATACTAACATGGGGAGGATTAAGAGGAGGCATTTCAATTGCTCTTGCCCTGTCGATCAGACCTGAGTTTAACAGGGAAATATGGGTAACCATTACGTATATAATTGTGTGTTTTTCAATACTGGTTCAGGGCACGACAATTGGCACATTCACAAAACGGCTTAAAAAATAAAACCCTATCTTGCCTTTGGAAGAATATAATTCTATCCGAAAAATGGTAATTTTGAATATTCCGGGTTTACTTTTTCAGGTATCAAAAAACGAACTTCATCAACCTGAGGGGAGAATATGGTTAGGGGATATTCAAACTAAACGAAAGATTACAATCCGGTGATCCCGCTCGAATTATATCTGTTGTGGTAAGATAATTTGTAAGAATAACTATTTGATCCGCATTAAACAAAATCATCCGGTTATTAATATTTTACCTGTGGATTTATTTTATTATTTTTGTATTTATACGGTACGTTAGTTCAGTTGATTCAGTCCGCCAACCGGCGGATGACAGGGCGGGAGTCCATTGCTCTTTTTAAATAAGGGACGTTAGTTCAGTTGGTTCAGAACGCTTGCTTGACAGGCAAGAGGTCACTGGTTCGAATCCAGTACGCCCCACAACTGAGAATGAAAGAGTTAGAGCACTTCTGGCTCTTTCTTATTTTTAATGGGTGAAACAAATTTGACCTATCCTTTGAAGACAAATTAATTTAAATCATTACAAAAATTCTGATTATAGAGTATCGAAAAATACTCCTCTCTGCTTACATCTGCTTTTGCAAAATTAGTAATTCTTTTGACTGGTTACAGCTTTTTTTGCTTCTTCAAGATGAAGGAATGCTTCATGCTAATATACAGCCTTCTCTCTTTGCAAATCGCTTATTAATTAAAACGTATCCAAATTGAGGATAAATCGCAATTTCTTACTTATCTGACGTAATTTTCAATAAATTTGTAAATAATGAACATATCAAACAAAAATATTAGTATCCTTCAGAAGTATTTTAAAGATAAAATTCTCATTTATGAAAGGAAAAGTCAGCGATAAAGCACGCCTGCAGCATATCCCTGAGGCAATATCTGAAATAGAGAATTACATAAGAAACATCACATTTGAAGAATTTTCAAAATCATCAGAGAAGAAATATTTTAGTACACGAGTATTATGTTATTGATGAAAACGTTGTCTGGAATATTATCACAGAGGACCTACCGAAACTAAGAGAACAGATTAGTTCTTTGAGGTATTGAGGTATGAATAAAAAAAAGTAAAGATACCTGCTGTACATAATCATTTTCTCAATTGCCAAACCTTGGATTGACAACATTACTGTAAATAGATCCAAATGTATACGAAAAGCCTAAACTGGTATAATACTGGTATTGAGTTTCTAGCTCTTTACGCTGAAGGAGTATTTCTTCGGTTGTCAGACCCTGTTTGACCAGACCAAGCTGATCGTGAATTAATGAAGCGCTGCCTCCGAAATTAACAGATAATCCTTTTACAATCCTGAGGTTCACATATCCATACAGCGAAAGATTGCTTTTAGACCAGTCGTGAAAATAATTTCTGTATTCCATAATGATATCTACTGAACCCCACTTCTGCACTACCTCATATGAGGCCGAAAGGGAATGAAGCCATAAATGTTCCTTTGTCTTATCATATATAGTTGAATCGATATAGTTTACATAATTATAACCTGCTGAATAAAGAATCCTTAACTGTTTTCTTGTGGATTCAGAATAAGGAAATATATCGTATTCAATCCCCGGCATAAGGCTGAGCTGGCTTCTTTCATTATCATAACTTGACGAGCCTGTCTTTGTTGATCCTCCTATTGACCAGTGATCCGATAAACTCTTCACAACCAATGCGCTTATGTATTTTGAATCATTACTGCTCCTGATAGTAGTAACATCATTAATAATGAATTTTGAGCTGTTCTTATAATAACGGGCATAGAAATTGATTTTCCAATCCTCTGTTATTCTGCTTGCTGAAAGAGTCCCGGCAAAATAATTCGATTTATATGTTTTCTGACCATTCAGATAACCAGATATTGAAGATTTGAAAACCCAGCTGTCCCACTTATCTGACGATACCGTTTCCGATAAGGGCTCACTGAAACTAATCCTCATGTACTTTGCGAGAGGAGTTTTTGCCACGTATCGCATTAAACCCATTTTCAAAGTATTAACCTGCTTTTCACGGATCATGTCTGAAGTCTCGTCAGGGGAAGTCACAATGGTTAAAGTGTCGTTCATCCCTGTGTATTGATTTTGCCCCACAAGGAAATATGAGTACTCAATTCCTCCCGAACCGGTTCTCTGACTTGTAGAGATTATATAAACACCAGCGTCTTTAATATCTCTCACGTAATTAATAAAGGGAATCTCTCTGCGGATATAATCGCTGACCTGCATATAGACATTCAGAGCATCCTTACGCAAAGTATCAGGTTGAAAAGAGGGTGCCTGAGGTAAGACCTGATTATGGAAAACAGAAAGAATAAATAAAAGAAAAATCATTCTTTTCATAGCCCTGTAAATGATTAGTTTATAATTCTAATTTATAATTTATACAAAAGATTTGATTTATCATTAAAAATTCTGACCGTTAACATTTATATCATGGATTCGGGTGCTTCGCAATGAAAATATTTGTTATCCAAAATTACCTCCTGTTCTGCTGAATATTTTATGTGGCTGCCAATTAATATCATTACCAAGAATCATTCTTGTTCCCTTCATATCTGCCTCTGCAAATCCATTTTGTTTTAAGAAGACTATCCCGGCATGATTGTCTGAAGGTAAAACTACTTTATCCACTCCGGAATATTTAATTTTCATCAATTCAATCCCGGCATCCTCATTATCAGCAAAAATTAAACCTTCACCCAAATCAGGTATATAGTACCCTTTTACTTCATTATTTTCCATGTAAACTATTGAGTTTTCCAAAAATTCATATAATAACATTTCTCTATCTTCTCCGGAGATCTTTCTATCCAGTTCAATAATAGTTGAACAATATTCAGTGGTATATGGGACTACATTTTCAGATACCGTTGACTCAATCCACGGTTTACTCCGTTTTAAATAAGCATACTCTGAGACAATTCTGAAACCGGCTTTTAAATAAACCGGATGTCCGAGTTCGGTGGCTATCAGTAAATATGTTTCAACTGACTGATTTTTAGTATTTTTTAGCAGTTCCTCAACAATCCGGTAACCTATGCCTCTCCTTCTGAAATCCTTATGAACAATGATATGTGCCAACCAGCATGTTTTGCCAAAGACTATTGAGGCTCCCGTACCGACTATTTTATCATTTAGTTTTGCTTTTATCGGGTAACAAAAAGCTCTTTTGATATAATACTCAAATTCGGGGACTATATCTGACCAGCCATCCGGCTGAAGATCTCTGATTTCATCCAGATCATTATATGTGACTGACCCAAACTGCAATTTGTTAATATCTATATACAACTAATCTCAAGTATGAGCAGGCCTGATTTTCCATGCCCTCACACGGCCTTTATGCGGTATGAGTGATCGTGCTTAGCAGATAATTCACTAAGAAAGGTAAAAAGCGGGATTCTGTTATTATGAAAAATCAAATCCTGAAATATATGCAGGTGCATCATAGAAATATTCCTTTTCCTGTTCAGTCAGATTAATAAACCTGGCATAGACCAGTCCCGGTTTGGCATTCAGCATGCGGTTCAGTGTTCCCATATTAACTCCCCATCTAAGCTTATCAAAGAGTTGGCTGCGGTCGTCAAGCCAGGTCAGACCGGTGTGAAATCCTTCAGTGGCACATACCGACTCAAACAGATCTGCCAGTTTAGCTTCATGCCCTTCTTTACAATAAATTGCATCAAAAACGATGTGGTGAAACTCACCGGGATAAAATATCCTGCGGTAATAGGGTGTCTTCGGAAGCACTCTCATCATCACCCAACCCCAGATGCCAGGAACATTATAAACTTTGTAAAGTGAAGGAATTGCACAAGTCCCTGCGATAATCTCATTACCCTCCTTAAGAACATAATACTTGTCATTATAAAACGAATAATCGGCATTGAAAAGAGAGTAATCTTTGTAATATTCTTTCAGCATTACCTCCATTCCGGCTATTTCTTCCTTCCTCAATTTTGTTACAAGATCGCCGGGCTTAGGAGAAAACCTGCTGAAAGCAACAGTAAGAAATGATCTTATCTGTTCGTATCCCGCCTGATGAAGCAAGTTTTTTGATCTTTCATTCATGCTCTCGGCAAATGCGTACATTATATGCTTTTCTCCTTCAAAAACACCTTTTATGTCAAGCAAATGAGGTTTGCTGAAAATCTCCAGTGTCTTGTGTTTGAATGAATCGTCCTTTTCTGGTTTGATGATAGTTTTTCTGCGGCTTTTCCAGTCGATATCCGTCTGGTAGGTAGAAAGAAATGCAAGATAACGAAGATGTGACGACGGATAACGAAGCTTCCCCTGTCCCGTAATGCGGTAACACGATCCGATAGTACCTGCCAGACGATTTTTTTTATAAAGTGATACGAACCTTATCTTGTCTTTGTATGCTGCAATCCTTGATTCAATATTCTGCAATGAGAACCTTAATCCCCCTTCTGCTCCCTGGACTGCACGGTTGAGAATTTCCAGCATGTCTTCATCAGCATAATCTGTTACTCTCACTTCCAGGTTATGGTATTTGAATACAACTCTTTCAAACATTACTTTTCATTAATTTATCAGTTTTTGTTGTCGAGGCTGCCAAACACCCGCTGAAGGATTGGAGTAACCCTTGCCGATACTTCCTTTCTGATCTTCAATTCCTCAATCTCAACTTTTATAAACATTCCATTAAGAGCCTTGGTTGTTAGAAAATCATCAAGGTCGGTGTTCACCGGTTTCAATCCGGCTAACCTGCCTGCAACAGAGTTTGCAACACTGTTCCATTTTCCGGTAAGAGCTACCCATGAGTCCTTTGTGGAAATATTGCCAATTATTTCCTTTTCTGTCGAGTTTTGGATCTTAGGTTTATAAAGATTGTATAGTTCATTGTATGTGGTACTCCTCAAATAATTTGTTGCAGCATTATCTGCTCCGTTTAAAATACCGAAAGCATCTCCGATGGTCATCTGCCTTACACTGTTCACAAAAATCGGAGCCACTTCTTTGGCAGCATCCTCAGCAGCTCTGTTTATCCGGAGAATCACATCCTGAACCAGCTGATCGCCTCCCGGAATCCTTGATATATTGTCAACAATTATTTTTGCCTCATCAGGTAACAGTATTTTAATTGTCTCATCACCATAGTATCCGTTTTCAGCAGCAAGACGCTGAGCAGAGTTTCTGGCACCTGTGATAAGAGCTTCCTTCAGACCGCTTATAACCTCATCTTCGGTAAGAGGCAGGTTTGTCGAAGACTGAAGAATACTGAGAATTTCTGCACATCCCGTTAACAGCAACACTGCAATAACAAATGATATAAATTTCCCTTTCATCTTTGTAGAATTATTAATCACTCTGCAAGATACAAATTATGGATTATGTTCTGACAAGTTATCGTATCAAAGAAATCAATCGTTGTCAGAAGATGATTAGTGCCTCCGCATCAATTAGACGTAATTGAAGATCCTCGCAGCAAGCTGCGAGGAATCTTCGATCCCCAATAAGGATTTTTCTGTTTTTTTGCTCGCTTACCCCGCCGCAAGCAGCGGGGAATGCGCTCGCGGGTATTCACCAGTCAGCTCTTTTAAGCAGTGCTTCGGATATGATAATATCCTCAGGATTGGTAATTTTGATATTTTCCCTGTTCCCCTCAACAAGAATAATCATTTCTCCTGTTTTTTCAAGTACTGTTGCATCATCAGAAAACTCAGGGCTATATTCCTGCAGATATGCCTTTTTAATAAGTTCGGCTTTAAACACCTGTGGTGTTTGTACCTTTTTGATATGCATTCTGCTTACCGGAATACTCCCCTGGCCGGTTATCATTCTTAAAGAGTCGTCAGCACAAACAACAGGAATTGCATTCCCATGCTTTTCTGCAGCCTCAAAACACCTTTTAATTGTATCAATACTAACTAATGGTCTGACTCCGTCGTGTATTGCAACCAGACCTGGCGGATTAACGAATTTGAGACCGTTTTTTACTGAAAAGAAACGGCTGGAACCACCTTTAACCAGAGTGTGAGGAATTGTAAATGAATACTTTTTCTGCAGTTCTGCCCAGTACCTGAGCTGATTTTCAGGCAGAACAGTTATGATTTCGATTGCTTCATTAAATGATTTGAATCTTTCAATTGTGTGCATCAGAACAGGCTTGCGAGCGAGTTCGAGAAACTGTTTCGGGATCTCTGCTCCCATCCTTTTGCCACTACCACCAGCTACAATAACTGCATACAAATTCATTGAACAGATACTTAATTATCATTTGTGTGCCTCCACTCTTTTTGGTCATTCCTTCGTATACAAGAACCTCCTGATACTTCTTTTTGGTGTTTTTGTAAACTCGTCAGCATGAATCCTGAATTTGCTAACCGCCATAAATTCAGGCAACCTTTCATTAACATTTTTCCGGATCTCTTCAAGAATAGCCAGTAACTGTTCCTCTGAAATACTGTCTCTTTTCATCATTTCATAATCGGGATATATTAGTCCGATCAGTTTGTTGGCTTCCGATATTACAAGAGATTCGGACACATAGTTCTGATTGTTTATGATAGATTCAATTTCCTCAGGAAAGATATTCTTGCCTGATGATCCGAGGATCATACTTTTACTTCTGCCTTTAATAAAAATGTTCCCCTCTTTATCCATTAATCCCAGATCACCTGTATGCATCCAGCCTTCGTCATCAATGATCTCCTTTGTAGCCTTTTCATTCTTGTAATAACCAAGCATGACATTCTCTCCACGTAAAATTATTTCTCCTATCTGGTTTTGAGGATCCGGTGAGTCAATGGTAATTTCAAGGGTATCAACAGGTCGGCCGGATGCACCGGATTTGGTTGTATCCCACGAAGCATAACTGATAAGGGGCCCGCATTCCGTCATACCATAGCCGACAGTAAATCTGAATCCTATTTTCCTGAAGAAACTCTCTGCTTCCGGATTAAATGCTGCTCCACCAATTACTATTTCATGGAACCGGCCACCAAATGTTTCAGTCAGTTTTCCCCTGATCTTTTTATATAGTATTTTGTTAATCCCCGGGATAGCAAGAAGGATTTTCATATGGAATTTATTTATGACAGGAAGCAGTTGCTTTTTGAAAATCTTCTCGATTACAAGCGGAACCGATAAAACAAGTCTGGGCTTAATTTCCTTGAAAGCCTGGATTATTATCTGTGGTGACGGTGTTTTTGATAAGATGGTTATATGACAACCGTACGTAAAGGGAAAGAGAAATTCAAAAGCACATCCGTATGTATGGGCAAGTGGAAGAAATGAGACCAGCGGATCCCCTGGTTGCAGAGGCATATGATTCTGGGCAAATCTTACATTGGCAGCAAGACTGTTATGAGAGATCATAACACCTTTTGAAAAACCAGTTGTCCCTCCGGTATAGCTGATAACCGCCAGCTTATCATTAGTGATATCAGAAAATTTTATGTCTTCCTTGCTAAGAGAAGGATAAGCTTCCCGGTACTTTTTGTCCAGTTCAGAAAAGACCTCTTTCATATATGCGTTTCCGGATGTGATCATCGAAAAATCATCAAGGGAAATGATTTCTGAAATCTCAGGCATCTTTGAGGCATCAAGAGTCTCATAGATCTTGTTATCGACAAAAAGCATCTTTGAATCTGAATGATTAATGAGGTTTAACAGATCCTCCGCTTTAAAATCAGGAAGGATCGGGACAGTAACTGCACCATAAGTAACTGTTGCAAGATATACAACACACCAGTTGGCGGAATTTCTTCCTACAAGAGCAATTTTTTCTTCCTCTTTTATTCCGGCTTCCTCAAACAGAATATGAAGTTTCAGGATCTTCTCGGCAATCTCCTTGTAGGTGTATCCCTTTTCACCGTAATTAGATAATGCTTCGATCTCCCAGTTTTGTTTGATACTCTGTTCAATATACCCGATCAGACGTTCTTTTATCATAGCTTCAGAATTTATTAGTTGACGACAATGTTACGATATGATTAATAATTAAGATATGTATAAAATCTGTTTTTCAGTCTGGTTTATTTATACCTAAATGAAATACATTACCAGTATTGCAATTATTGAAAATAAATTGACCAGGGTAAAGAAATAATTATATCCCTCCCTCTTTTTACTGAACTGCCCGAGTTTGCGGGCAAAAATGCCTATTGTAGGAATAAAAAGAACGATGAGGAAGGCAAAAAACTCAACTCCATAAAATACATTTTCAAGTCCGCCTCTGACCAGGGCAGAAAAATAGACAATTATTAACAACACCAGCAAATAGAGCAGGTAGCTGCCTTTCAGAAGAAGAGTTGATACCAGCCTTCGTTTGTGTAGCTGGTGCGGTTTAAGATAGGCATAGGCAATTGAGAAAACCAGAATAATAAAAATAACACCCAGTATGTGATTTAAGATTTCTTTAAAGTTTGCCATATCTGCTGATGTTAATTTCAGGACTTTGATTCCTTTAAAGTCCATATTAATGAACTTGCCCCCAACACCGCTGCATTCTGAGTACTGAGTTCTGATGGAAGAAGTTTTACCTTTCCTTTATAGATACTCAGCAGATTCTCTTCCATATATTTTTGTGCCGGTTCAAATATCAGATCTTTAGCCAGTGCAAGTCCACCAAATAAAAATATTGCTTCCGGATTGGTATGAGCTACCACATCAGCCAGTTTGAATCCCAGCATTCTTCCTGTATGCTCAAAAGCTCTTTTTGCAAGATAATCTCCCTTTTTGGCAGCATTATGAATAATCTCGGCATCCAGTTCATCAAAGCTGTATGATCTTAACTCACTTGGTTCAATACTGTCGGCCATAATCTTTAAAAGAGACCTTTTAAGTCCGGTTGCAGAAACGTAAGTCTCAAGACACCCTTTTCGCCCGCATCCGCAATCACGGTTGGAGGGGCCCGGCCGTATAGCCGTGTGTCCTATTTCACCTGCAAAACCGTCATGCCCGTAAACTAATTTGCCATCAATGACAAAACCACTTCCGAGACCTGTGCCAAGTGTAATTACAACAAAATTCTTCATCCCTCTGGCACCTCCGTAAATCATTTCACCTACAGCAGCATTAGCATCATTTGTTACAACAACCGGAAGGGTGGTATGTCTTTGAAAAATCTCGCCCAGAGGTACTATTCCCTTCCATGGTAATCCTGCAGCGTGCTCAATGGTTCCCTTGTTAATATTGCCCATCGGTGCACCAATACCAAATCCGATTATATTAATATCCTCTCTGATCTTATGGCTGGCTACCACAATCTTTTCATATAACGCAGCTACATAAACTTCAATCTCCTCATAATGATTTGTCCTGAGTCTGTCTTCAGCAAGTATAGTCCCCGAACGATCAACAAATCCGAAAATAGTATTTGTCCCTCCAATATCAATACCTGCAACGATCTCTTTCTTTGCCATTGTTTAACAAAATAATTTAATATATGTAAATATACTTATTCCTTATTCAGGAACATATATATTGCCTACTTTTCTCGCTCTTTGAGGGTGATCGAGATCAATACCGAGGGAGATACCTGTTTCAACAAGAATATTCCATCCGGCTGCAAGCTGAACATACTCTGCATATTCGCCTCCATCAGGAATCATAATAGTCGGGAACATAGTATTCTGCGTGGATATTGCAATTATATCCATACCCACACCTTTTACAAGACACTCATAAAATTTATCCTGGTCTACGTTAAAAGGATCAACCCATATGAGTACTTCATTTTTATCCATCACCTCCTCAATGCCATGAAGAGCAAAAGTACCTTCGAGAAATGCTGATTTCTTTCTTGTTATTTCGTTTGTCTTAAGAGCCAGTTCTCCCGCAACACCATTGTCTCTTCCGGCAAAATAAATGACGTCAGCATTTCTTACTTTTTCAATTATTTCTTTATCAATAGCCGCTGTCATTACCTGTTCGGTTATATTAGCAAGTTCGGTCAATCCTTCCATCTTCTCGTTGCGCAGGTTACGCAACAGAGAATCGTAAAAAAGAGCTTGCTCGACCACTGATTTAGTAGCTGCAACCGCATTTTCCTTTCCGCACGACAAAACATGAGTATCATTTGCAAACTCCTCCAGTTTTGTATTCCTGTTTGCTGTCAGCCCGAAGATTGCTACATGATCCTTCTTTGTCAGATCATTAACCAGCCTGATTACTTCCTTTGTCTGTCCGGAATTTGAAGCAGCAAAAACAACATAATCCTTCAGGTTGTACTCCAGTGCCTGTGTACAGCCTTCGGTTATTACAGGCAGAAAAAATTCTTTTTTAAGAGACGATGAAATGGCTCGTTTGGCAGGAAAAAGCCTGCTGCTGCCTTCGCCGGTCAGGAATAATCCTTTGCGCGACCGAATGGTTCCCAGAAACCGGCCTGAAACCGCAGGATTAAATGACCTGATGATCGCAGGTGTTTCCATCATCTCTCTGACGAGAGCGTATTTTCTGTACTTTTCCTCATTTAAATTCATATCTGTTATTTTTTGTTTGTAAGAAATTCTGAAAGATCATTTTGTATCTGTGGTTCCTTTTGAAAACCCCCTCCAAGATGTTGCCAGTAAACCTCTGCATATTCAACTCCGGCCATTTTCCCATAATTACGGTTGCCTTCAAGAACAAAACTGAAAAAATCATCTATCTTATGCATGTGTCGCATAAGATCTATCTGGGAAACATGGTATCCCAACATTTTTTTCTTAGTCTCAATAACCGAAGTCACATCAACAAAAAAGTGAGGAGGAGGAATCTGTGAACCCAGGGGATCCGAAAGAGTCAGCGGTGATGTATGATAGAGCAGAGGAGTTATATCAACGGGTTTTTCCTTCACAGGAATAGTATCAAGAGAGGATATCATGGCTGATGCTTCTACAATGTTGGCAGTGGTTCTGTGATCAGAATGATAATCTGTTGGCAGGTGAGTGAAAATTACTCCTGCCCTGACCTTCCTTATCAGCGATATTATCTTTAACCTTAACTCCGCGGTATCGAAAAGAAATCCATCCGTTTCCCCAAGAGTATAGTACTCTGCGTCAAGAACAGCTGCGGCTTTTTTTGCCTCTTCAAAACGTACCCGGGCAGTCTCTTCCATTGTCATGTCACAGCCTCCCAGATCTCCACCTGTCATTGTAGCAATAACTATCTTATAACCTTTGTCTTTTAAAAGCTTAAGGACTCCGGCATTCCATGCTTCTGCATCGTCGGGATGTGCATTGATTGACAGTGCTACTTTGTTAAATCTTATTGCCATAATCATTATTTTTTCGTTATAAATATCTTGTCGAGTTTGACGAATTCGGGCAGCTCACCAATAAGTGGTTTCATATAATCAACAAAAGGACCGGATACATGGTTCCCTTCTGTATTGAAATACTCATGAGGCACAGGCTTGGCTGACACAGCGACCTCTTTCAGGGGAACCATGCCGAATTCAATAGTATAAGGATTATTTGAAACTCTGTCTATACTGACCATTACACCTGTTTCTCCCTCTTCAGCTATCTTAACAGCTTCAGCACCACAAAGGTAAGCTTCTTCAAGATCAATCTTTGAAGCTCTGACGAAATCGCTCATTATAAGCGATTCAGTTATTTGAAATTCACCCCGGCAGCCAAACTCATCCGCAATCATTCTGTGAAGGTTGATTGCAACACTCGTACCCCCCATGGCACCAAACTCAATATTATTGAATTTATCCCTTGTCACCGAAGAACTAACAGGCATGCCATCTGAATATTTCAAACCTTCACCGCAAACGATTGATACCCATCCATAAGCTTTAATACACCTATCAACATCCTTCAGGAAATTATCCCGGTTAAAATGGAACTCCGGTGCATAAATCAGATGAGGTGCATCCTCCTCGTTTTTTCTTGCAAGTGCTGTTGCTGCTGCCAGCCAGCCGGCATCCCTTCCTATTGTCTGATAAATCACAAAAGTGTCGACCTTCTGCATATCGCGGGCAAGTATTCCTGCCTGCATAACATTAATGATATTTGACCTTGCGGCTGATGCAAATCCGGGTGTATGATCGGTACCGAAAAGATCATTATCCACAGTTTTAGGTATTCCAATACCTGTGAGTTCATACCTCTCATTCCGGCAATATGTCTCAACCCTGTGGATCGTGTCCATCGTATCATTCCCTCCTATAAGAAAGAAATACCTGATGTTATACTTCCTCAGAACCTCAAGGATACGTGGAAGATCACTATCCTGCACTTTATGACGGGATGATCCCAGTGCGGATGAAGGAGTATGGCGCAATCCCTCTATAACATGACGGGGCTGCCTGCCCAGGTCATACATCAACTCCTGTATGAATCCTTCAATACCGTATTGCATCCCCAGGATCTCTCCTGGAAAGTCCGATTTTAAAGCCGTTTCTATCACTCCGGCAAGACTTGAATTAATAACCGACGTTGGTCCTCCTGATTGTCCGACAAGTACATTTCCTTTGATCATATATTTATGTTTTTAAATTACAGTCTCTCCTCCTTACTGTTTTTATCCTCCTGTCTTTTTTTGCCCCCCTATCTTTCGGTTCTGCCCCCCCTGTCTTTTTTTGCCCCCCTGCCCCTCCCGCTTCGCGGGACAGGCTCTAAAGGGGGGTTTACTATCCTGTATATTCTTAGTCCCGCTTTGCGGGGATTGGGGGCTCTTAGCCCCGCTTTGAGGGGTTGGCGGGCCTTCCCCTTCTGGCGTGATTGGGGGGCGGGGCGACTTATACGAACTTCAACATCCCAAAATAACCTGGTTGATGATAATCGGGCTTTTCCGTCCCTACAGGATTCCAGGTAACATAATGAGGAACTGTAAGCTCATCACCGCATTTATAAAAGTTCGCCCTGAAGGTTTTTCCCCTGAGATCTTCAACCTTATGACGGAAAAAAACCTCAAAAGGTATGGCTAAAGTAAGCGTCCAGGAAAATTCTCCTTTTCTCTCTTTAACTGGTTTATCCCCCACGGAACTAAGACGTCTGATCTTCGAAATAATACCGGCGTCGGCACGTGTGCTGTTTTCCCTTGCTGTTCCTGTTCCCAGCAGGCATGTACCTATTCCATTGAATTCCAGATTGTAATATATCCCATCATCAACCGGCGAAACGAAAAACTCTACACACGAATCTTCACAAACCATCTGATTGGTTTCAGTCTTTTCAGCCTTGAAGTAGTTTTCGACAGCATAAAACTTTAAATAAATCTCCTGGTCTCCGTATGCTATGGAAAAGTTCACATTCGGTCTATAATTATACTCTTTCCAGTTTATTGTGTCTATTCTATGCCTGGGTTGCTGCTTATCAAGCAAATCCGAAACTACATCCAGGTCGGGCAGAACAGATCCGGTGTCCAGTTTCTTTACTTCAATAGTCTTCATTGAAAAACAACGTATTACTTCTGAACTTAAAGAACTAAAAATACAACAAATATTTATTCATACAATTAATACATGCTGTTAATATATGCTGTCAAATCAACTCATTCAAAGCAAGTGCAGCAGCTCCGAGAACGGCGGCGTTGGTTTCAGGAATACCTGACGGTAGTATTTTATAAGTTCCCTTAAAAATGGGCTGAACATTCATTTCAACATATTTCCTGACAGGTTTAAAAAGCAGTTCTCCTGCCTGTGCAAGTCCACCAAATAAAAATATTGCCTCCGGACTTGAAAACCCGATAGCATTGATTATTCCAAAAGCAAGTCTTTCAGCAGTATAATCCAATGCTTCAAGAGCTACCGGATCTTTTTTTACTGCAGCTTCAGCAATTTTCTTTGAAGTCAGCTTTGATGGAGGAACATCCCTCAGCAGGCTTGGTTCCCTCATTTCGCTCAGCAGGTACTGAACTGTCCTTACCAGACCTGAAGCCGATGCATATGTCTCATAACAACCATGTCTTCCACAACCGCAATCCCTTCCTCCCGGAACGATTATTGTATGGCCAAGCTCACCTGCAAAACCGGTATGTCCATACACCACCTGTCCGTTAATGACAATTCCGCTTCCAAGTCCGGTGCCCAGTGTCAGAACAATAAAATCCTTCATTTTTTTTGCACCTCCGAATATCATCTCACCCATTGCAGCGGCATTTGCATCATTAGTGACAGCGACCGGGAGGTCTATTTCCTTTTTTATCAGATCCGCGAGTGGAACAATCCCTTTCCATGCAAGGTTAGGAGCAAGCTCAATGGTTCCTTTATGGTAATTGGCATTTGGTGCTCCTATTCCAATACCAATTAACTTAAGATCGTTCTTCCCTTTCATGAGGGTCTTAACCGATGATACCAGATTTGGTACATAATCCTTAATATCCGGATATGCAGTCGTCTTAATACTGCCCGTGGCAATCACCTTGCCTGTTCTTTCAACCAATCCAAATATGGTATTGGTTCCGCCGATGTCAATACCTGCTACAACTTCCTTCATTTTTATCAATTTGTTTAATTTAATATTTATGTTTGATATTGCAATTTATCTTCTTGGATTCCTTGTTTTCCTCAGTGCCGGATTTTTAACATTTTTCAATTGAAGATCCCAGTCTTCATTATCTGTCCAATTGACCCGGATCTCATGTTCTTCCGGAAAATATGAAACCGGTTCCGGCTGTCTTCCTGTCGAAAAATCACCGGTTGTCCATTTTCCATCACCGTTCAGGTCATAGATTGCACGTAGTCTGTAAAATCCTTTTTCGAGAAGAGGAAATTCCACTGTTCCGCCACTCGTCATAAATACTTCCCGGACAAGTTTTTCTGTATTGTCAAGAAGCTGAATGATTATGTTTCCCTCAGGATTCGTAATATTCATATTCAGGTTACCATACGATTCAGGTGTTCTGAGCGAGAATTTCACTCCGGTCGAATCTGAATAATCACCATAAATATTGCCAAACGCAGCTGAATCAGCAATAAAAAGATAGTCTTTCCCCTGTTGCAGATCCGTATTCATAAAATATCTGCATGAATTGGTGCTGTCCATCAACAGACTATAGGGAACCGGCACTCTCTGGTTATCAGAAATCTCGTATAATTTTAAACGTGAAGTGTCGGTTGGTCTGAATGGTGTCTGCGACCTTAAAATCAGTCCCTGATCCGGTCTGAGAAAACCCGATGAGATCCCGGTGCTGACCCTGTATGGTGTACGGCCGGCCTTTGCACGTGAAGATCGTGGTGCCAGGTACCTCATCAATAGAGTGTCTAGCTTATATCCATGTACTCCTGCTGTATCTGTAAAGGGATAACTGACAAATGTAGTGATCTGTTGCTGACTGTACAGTATACTGTCGGTCAGCCAGACAGTCATTGTATCCCTGTTTTCGCTGGTTTCAATAAAATATGCATCACTGTCTGTATCAGGTATTGAAAATTGAAATTTCATAGTATCCGGAGGCAGTGAAAGAGTATATATCATCTGGTAAGGAAGTTCCCTGACTGATGATGTCATATACCGGTTTTTCTTCTGTGCCTGAAACAGCAGCAATTTATACTCTCCCTCCGGTTCAACTATCATTTCTGACTCTTCATCTTCAGATCTGATAGTTGATGTATCCGGTGCTTCAGGAAGATAGTTTTTCAGGATGTTGATCTCGACAGGTTCGTTAAGAAAAGCAAACTCTTCATCCGCAAGGTTATAATTTTTACTGTTATCAAGATCCTTAAGTGCATAAAGCCGGTAAGTTCCTGGCCGTACATTATTGATCCTGAACATGCCGTTATCCTCTACCATTGTTATGTAATCAGGAAGTTGTTTAACAACAGCAGAATCAGCCAGTTGACTGTAAAGAAGTATAATAGTGCTTTCCGGAACTTCAAGATCATAACTGTTATAAACATTTCCTGTAACTGATAAAGAGTCAATCACCGGGCCGGTTGAAAAAACAAACTGGAAGTTATTAAGAGGATTATTCTCATTAAGATCCCTGATGGCATCCTGAAAATAGAAAGTATAGGTTGTAGAATCTCTTAACTCATCCTCGAACTCAATATTCACATTCTTTCCCCTTATAAACACCCTCGGTTTACTGTTCATAGGCGGTGAAACCATTAATTTTTCATTTATACCCTCAAGAACAACAAATTCATTAAAAGTAATTACAATTCTTTTACCGCTGAAGTTCGTCGAGCTGTTAGGCGGATTGCTTTTTATTACAACCGGAGGTTCCCTGTCTCTGAGCCCTCCTGAGGGAGAACTGATTTTTGCACATGCAGAAATCACCGTTAATGCTGATAATATCGTAAAAAGAGACCTGGTTATCCTCCCTTTCATAAATTCATCCGGATTTTTATGAAATACAAACTTACATCATTTTTTTCAGTTCATTCCATTACTTTAAACTTTAGTCACCTGCCTGCCTATCGGCAGGCTCCAAACTTTAGCTCACTTTAAGTACTGATTAAATACATATTTTCTACCTTTGGCAGAAATCTATTCAGTTAAATATGAATTTACTTGTTATTCCCTGGGACGTAAATCCGGAAATTTTCCGGATTGGCTCTTTTGCAGTAAGATGGTATGGATTACTTTTTGCCTCGTCGTTTCTATTCGGATATATCATAATGAAAAAGATATTTAATAACGAAGGTCTTGGAGATGTTGTCCTTGACAGACTTACAATCTACATGGCTATCGGGGTCATTGTGGGAGCCAGACTCGGTCACTGTTTTTTTTACGAACCCGGTTATTATTTAAGAAATCCTCTTGAAATAATAATGATATGGCACGGAGGCCTTGCAAGCCATGGAGCTGCGATCGGGATACTTGTGGTACTATGGCTGTTTGTCAGGAAAGAAAAGAAAGAATATACCTGGATCCTCGACCGGATCGCAATCGTAGTGGCCCTGTCAGGATTCTTCATAAGAATGGGTAATCTTATGAACTCTGAGATTTATGGTGTTGAAACAACTGTACCCTGGGGATTTGTATTCCTAAGAAACGGTGAAACAGCTCCTAAACACCCCACGCAGATTTACGAGGGACTATCTTACCTGATAATCTTTTTGCTGCTTTTCCGGATTTACTGGAAAAAAAAAGGAGGACATATTCAGGGAACACTTATAAGCCTTGCATTAATACTTATCTTCATCGCACGTTTCTTCATTGAATTTCTAAAAGAGGACCAGGTTGGCTTTGAAGCCACCATGAAATTAAACATGGGCCAATGGCTCAGCATACCCTTTTTTCTGACAGGAGTAGTCTGGTTGTATCTTAGTATTAAAAAGAATAAACGTCTGGTGATAAAAAGATAACACTTATTTTTTCAGTATCCCATTGAACAAGACATCCAGAATTGTATTCAGCCGGCTTTCAATGTTAACTTCCTTCTTTTTCCAGAAAAGAGGTACTTCAAGCCCTTTTAATGAAGTCTGAATAGCCAGAGCAGTGTATTCACTGTTTGCAACTTTGAATACTTTTTCCCTTGAACCATGCCATAGTAACAGCCTTAAAATCGCAAGTTCTTCACGATCGTACTTCTCACGTATGGTCTCGATGAAATCAAAATGATCAAGGTTCTTGTCAAAGATGGCATTATAGTAATTAGCCAGTTTTTCGAACGATTTCATCCTGACAAATACATAATTTTTCATTTTATCAACAGGCGATTCGACTGATTTTATTGCTTTAGTAAGCTCATTTCTAAGGATATTAGCTTCATGGTTAATAACCGCTTCAAATATTTTCTCTTTGCTCTCGAAATAGTAATAAATTGAACTTTTACCTATTTTGAGCGCTTTTGCAATCTCATCCATAGTGGTTTTCTTAAACCCATAACGGCTGAATATCTGTCCGGCAGAAATTATAACTTTCTTTCTAAATTCCTCTTTGTTAACCATATACAAAAGATTATTGAATCTCTTCAATACCCTATGCAAATATAAAACATAAAAATCTCATAACAAAATATTCGAATAATCCGGTCGATAATTCGAATGACCGGAATCATGAATAAGTAAATAATTGATTTTCGAGTGTAATGATATTCTTATTTATATTTACCGACAGTCATTTAAGACAATAATATCCCGGAAGAGATCTCTAAAAAAATATTGCTAATTATTTGTAATTTTGAAGTTTGAAATTACCTCCCTTAAAGGTCCTTAAAAGATGCGGATAGACAATAAAGATTATCAGAGTATCTGGCTCGATGAAAATGATCCTGGTGTAATCCGGATTATTGACCAGCAGAAACTGCCTTTCTTCTTTGAAACAAAGGAGCTTTGCTCGGTCGATGATGTCTATACCGCCATAAAAGACATGACTGTCCGTGGTGCCCCTCTCATTGGAGTAGCAGGGGCATTCGGTATGTATCTTGCCACCCTCGAAATCAATTCTTACACAAATATCAGTGAGCATCTTAACAATGCTGCCAGATATCTGATCTCCAGCCGTCCTACTGCGGTTAACCTCTCATGGGCTGTAAATTCTGTTTTATGCAGGTTACTTAAAGTGACACAGGAAGAATTATTATCCAAAACAGCACTTGATATTGCACTTGAGATCCTTGAAAGAGAAAAAGAGAATTGCCGGCTTATCGGTAAACATGGCTTAAAACTTATTGAAAAAATAAGCAGAAAAAAAAATGGTTCGCCTGTTAACATCCTCACACACTGCAATGCCGGGTGGCTTGCCACTGTTGATTTTGGAACAGCCACAGCCCCGGTTTATTTTGCTCACGACAAAGGTATTCCTTTACATGTCTGGGTTGACGAAACCCGGCCACGTAATCAGGGAGCAAAACTGACTGCCTGGGAGCTTGGCAAATATGGTGTATCATACACAGTAATTCCGGATAATACGGGAGGTCACCTGATGCAGAAAGGAATGGTTGATATTGTCATTGTTGGTGGCGACCGTGTAACCATGCACGGTGATGTGGCTAATAAAATCGGAACATATCTTAAAGCCCTTGCCGCTTCAGATAACAAAATTCCTTTTTATTGTGCATTGCCATCCTCATCATTCGATTTTGAAATCCATGATGGTTTAACAGAGATACCTGTAGAGGAGCGTGATCAGGAAGAGGTTACAACTATCACGGGTTTTGCCGGCGGTGAAATAGTATCCGTTCGTATATGTCCCGAAGATGCCCGTGCAGCAAACTGGGCTTTTGATATAACACCTGCACACCTGATTACAGGGCTCATAACTGAAAAAGGAATCTGCAGGGCAACGGAAGACGATATTAAAAAAATGTTCTCAGATAAACTCACATAAAAATGGAAGGGGTAGTTAAATTCAATTGCCACTGGAGTCAATCGGGGACTGTTATCTCCGATGAACAGTATGAAATAATCAATTACTGGAGAGAAATACTTTTTAATATGGACCTGATAGGTGCTTATGAGAATGGTGTCTGTTTCGGAAATATCAGTATGAGGATCAGGGGGGGCAACCAGTTCATAATAACCGGATCGGCAACAGGAGAGATCCCGGAACTGGAGCCCGGTCATTATGTAAAAGTCAATTCATTTAATATTGATGATAATGCTGTTCAGTGTGTCGGACCCCTAAAAGCCTCATCAGAATCTTTAACTCATGCAGCAATTTATCTGGCCGACCGGGATGTGAATGCCATTATTCATGTTCACAGTATTGACCTGTGGAACGAACTGATTTACAAAGTGCCAACCACTAATCCGGCTATGGATTACGGTACTGTTGGTCTGGCCAAAGATATTATCCGGCTTTTCAACGATTCTGATGTTTTTGAAAAAAGGATAATAGCAATGGCCGGCGACAGGGCGGGCATACTGACATTTGGTCACGATATGGATGAGGCAGTGAATGTTCTTATGCAATATTTAAAGAATGAGGTATGAGTAAAATTGGTATTATAGGCGGATCGGGCCTGGAGAATCCTGAAATCCTCAAAACTCAGGAGGAAAAGCATGTTGATACTCCTTATGGTATTACATCATCTCCCCTTTTATGTGGTACTATTAATGATACTGAAGTTGTTATATTATCGAGGCATGGATGGGAACATACCATTCCTCCCTCAAAGGTAAATAACCGTGCAAATATTTTTGCACTGAAAGAGACCGGTTGCACACATATCATTTCAACCACAGCCTGTGGCAGTCTGAGAGAAGATATTGGCAGGGGAGATATTATCATTCCCGACCAGTTCATTGATTTTACCAGGCATCGTATTGTAACCTTTCATGATTCGTTTGAGCCCGGGAAGATGAAGCATGCGCCAATGGCAGATCCCTTCAGTGAATCTATGAGGAAGGTATTGATCCAGAAAGGCAGGAACCTGAATCTCCGGCTTCACGAATCAGGGACAATTATCACAATTGAAGGGCCACGCTTCTCAACAAGGGCAGAGTCGAGGATGTTCAGGTCATGGGGTGCCGACCTGGTAAACATGTCTGTCGCACCAGAAGCAATACTTGCCTGTGAAGCAGGTATTCCTTACGTAACCATAGCAATGAGCACCGACTATGACAGCTGGAAGGAAGATGAAGAGCCTGTTTCGTGGCAAGAGGTTATAAAGGTATTTAACCTTAATGTGGAAAATGTCGCCAGATTAATTATTAACAGCGTTCAATTATTTTCAAATAAGTTTTAATTTCCACGTGTATGGCCAAATTTCCAGTAAAAAAGAGGCATAACAAAAAGATTCATTAAAGCTGAGCTTATAAGACCACCCAAGATAACAAGTGCCATCGGATATTCAATCTCCTGACCCGGTCTGTTCCCTCCAATTATTATTGCCATCAGAGCCAGCGCAGTTGTCATAGCTGTGAGCAGGATTGCCATTAATCTTTCCTTTGCTCCTCTTATTATAAGTGGTAATCCGAATTTCTCTCCTTCCTTAAACTCAAGGTGTCTGTAATGGCTTATCAGCATTATACTGTTTCTGACTGCAATACCAAGCACTGTGATAAATCCGATCAATGAACCGAGAGAGAGGACACCTCCACTCAGTAAAGCCACAATAACACCTCCGGTTAAAGCGAAAGGCAACCCCGAGAATACTGTCAGGGCCAGTCGTGTAGAGCCAAAATCTGCCTGCAGAATAATAAATATCCCGATGAAAGCGAGGAGAGACAAAGCGAGAATACGGTTCTTTGATTCTTTCTGGGCAGTATATTCACCAAGTAATTCAGGATGATATCCTCTGTCAAATGAGACATTTTTTAGGTTTTCCTGAATGTCGCGGGCTACCCTGCCAAGATCACGTCCTTCTACGTTGCATGTTACTTCAGTATAACGTGAAGCAAACTCTCGGGTTATCTGATTAGGCACCGGAGATATCTGTATATCTGCCACTTCGCTTAGTGGGACAATACCACCAGCAGGTATATCAACCATCAGCGACCGTAGTTCATTAACATTGGACCTGACTTCAGGAGATCCCCACACCACAACATCAAAAATATTCTGATTTTCAAAAAACTCTCCCACTTTTATTCCTTTCTGGTAAAGGTTAACTGTTTCGCGAATCTTACCCGCTGTCAGACCATATTGTGCTGCTTTCTCCGGTTTAATCCTGACTTCAATTTGCGGAACCAGATCCTGAGGGGTCACCTTCAGATCAATAACACCCTTGATATCAGCAATGGCATTTTTAACTTCTTCGGCTTTATCACGGATAATTGCAAGATCCTCACCATAAATCCTTATCACAAGAGTAGCACTCGCTCCTGTCAGTACTTCCTTGATTCTTTCGCGCAGATATGTCAGAACGTCCCTGTACAGGCCAGGGTAACCATTTACTACTTCCTGTATCTGATTAACTGTAGCATTATAATCCACCTCAGGATCAAGGCTGATCCAGAGTTCAGTAAAATTAGGACCTACTACTTCGTCAGCAATTTCTGCCCTGCCAATATGAGAGCCGAAATTCCTTACACCGGGTATGGCGCGTAGTTCTTTGCTTACTCTAGTGGTAATACGATCCATTGCCTCTATCGATGTGCCTGATTTTTCAACCCAGTGCATCAGGAAATCATATTCCTTGAAATCAGGAAGGAATTCCTCTCCCAGGAATGGAATAGTCGTAAGTGTTGCAGCGAGTATTATCCCCATGATGATAAATACACGCTTTGGATATTTCAAAATTCGTGGTAATAATTTTTCGTAACCTGCTTTCATACGTGCCATTGAAACAGATTCTTTTTTTCTGGCAGCGCCGGGTAAGAGAAAAAATGAGAGAGCAGGGGTAAGAATCAAAGCTACCATAAGGGATGACATGATAGCCAGGATATATGAGAGAGCAAGTGGTTTGAAAAAAGATCCTGCCAATCCTCCGAGGAAAAAGACCGGCATCAGTACCAGGGCAACTATTATACTGCCATATACAACAGCACTTCTGACCTCGACAGTTGCATCAAGGATAACATTAAAAACAGGTTCAGGGTGCTCCAATTCTCTGTTTTGTCTTAATCGCCTTAAAACATTTTCCACACCTATAATGGCATCGTCCACAAGTTCACCAAGCGCAATTATAAGTCCGGCCAGTACCATGGTGTTAATTGTTCCTCCCCGATAATTTAAGATCAGGGCGGCCGTGATCAGTGAAGCAGGAATAGCCAGAACGCTGATAAGAGCTGTTCTCCAGTCATTCAGAAAAAATGCCAGAACTCCTATTACAAGTATACATCCTATAAGTAGTGCCCTGTTAAGGTTCTGAAGAGACATCTCGATGAAGGTGGCCGGCCTGAATATTGTAGGATCAATTTGCAAATCTTTCAACCCTGGTTTAAGAGCTTCAAGTGTATTTTCTATCTGATGTGTAACTTCAAGAGTATTGCCCCAGGGTTGTTTTTCAACTATAAGTAAAAGGCCCGGAACATCATTGATAATAGCATCACCAATGGCTGGTGGAGAACCCTCGACAATTTCAGCAAGATCTCCCAGTTTGACCGGTACGCCATTTCTTATTGCAACCGGAACATTCAGCAGGTCTTCCGGGGATTTTACTGTTGATATGAATGACAGGGCAAGTCTCTGGTTTGGGGTATCCATAAATCCGCCACCACCAATTTCGGATGCCTCCTGTACTGCTTTCACCACCTCACTGGCAGTAATTGAATGTGCATGCAGGACATTTGGATCGATTAAAACCTGTATTTGCCGGTCACGCTGCCCCCAGATAGCTACATTGGCTACTCCGGGGATTGCCATCAACCGGGGGCGTATGGTCCATTTAGCCAGAGTAGTCATCTCCATCTGTGAAAGGGTATCCGAAGTGATCCCAATCTTCAGAACCCTGCTGGTTGAAGAAAGAGGGGATAACATCACAGGTGGTTTTGCCACACCGGGCAGTTTGCCGGCAATGACTGTAAGTCTTTCCTGTACCATCTGCCGGGCTTTCATAATATCAGTTCCCTCTTCAAAATAAAGCACAACTGAAGAAAGACCCAGAACCGATTTTGATCTGATGTGTTTCAGCCAGGAAACACCATTCATGGCATTCTCAATAGGTACAGTAACAAGTATTTCAAC
>Ga0307430_1000859_pt1 | contig 24201 bp, 35 predicted proteins | sample SalMarWE160130MG_FD_202159 | JGI IMG/M metagenome (GOLD analysis project Ga0307430, IMG submission 202159) | Salt marsh sediment microbial communities from the Plum Island Ecosystem LTER, Massachusetts, United States - WE1603-130 | ecosystem: Environmental > Aquatic > Marine > Intertidal zone >...
CAAAATTGAGGAGCGTTTTTAAAAACCAAAGTTCTAATAGCTATCTCAGAGAACGAAAGAATATTCAAAAGCTGCTTAAAGGCGGATGAAGCATAAAATTCATTTTCCACAATTTGGAAAAAGAGCAAATATCCTCAAGGGCAAAAGTATCTTAGATTATGCAAAGGAGTTAAAGATACCTATAAGCTCCAGCTGTGGAGGCCGAGGAATATGCAAAGAGTGCAGAATCATCATTGAAAAAGGGCGTGAAGTTTTAAATAAGAGAACAGAGCTTGAGAAGGATTTAAGTAAAGAGGAAAGATTGGCCTGTCAGAGTATTATTGAGGATGATTCAGCCGATGTGTACGTAAAGGTCCTGCATCGGGGCAGCCTTGAACAGATTTCTGCTAAAGGAGGGAGAAAGGAAGTAAAATTAAACCCTCTAACCAGAAGAGAAGGTAAAAAAGTTTTATTCGGCGATAAGGAAATTGGCAGTTACCGGAATCATATCTATGGAATAGCTGCGGATATAGGCACTACCACTATTGTACTTCATTTAGTGGACCTGGAGAATGGCGAACTCATTTTTACTTCGGCCTTTGAAAATCCTCAGAGAATAATTGACGGAAATGATGTTATAAGTAGGATAACATATGATAGAGAAAAGCCAGGCGCTCTTTGTGAAGAACTAATTTCTCGTATTAATGAGAAAATAAGCAAGATGCCTTGTGATGAGGATGAAATCTATGAAATGGTGATAGTTGGCAATAGCACTATGAGAGATATGTTATTCGGCTTAGATGTGCAGAGCATTGGAGTTAAGCCCTTCAAATCAGTAACAGAATTAAGGGGAGGTTCTACTTTTTTAAATAAAAAGGGCTCGGATCTTTCTTTAAGGATAAATGAAAATGCCAATATTTATGGCGCTTCTCTGGTAGGATCTCATGTAGGGGCAGACACCACAGCTGTCTGTTTGTCCACGGGGTTGTTCGATAAATCTAACCTGACAGCTATGGCCATAGATATCGGGACCAATGGAGAGATAGTTTTAAAATATAACCACAAAATAATAGCCACCTCTTGTGCAGCAGGACCAGCTTTGGAACCCATGCCTGCATTAAAGGGAGCAATTCACAAAATAAGCATAGATAGCGGGAAGATAAGATGGAAGACTATAGGAAATACAGAGGCTGTGGGAATTTGTGGTTCTGGGATAATTGATCTTCTGGGAGAGCTTATTAGAACCGGGAAAATGGATGAGAATGGGTATCTTACAAATGGGAAGGTATTTAAGGTAACAGAAGGAGTTCAGGTAACTCAAAATGCAATTAAAGGCGAGAATGGCCTGATGTGGAGCAAAGCCGCTATCTCCCTTGGAATAAAGGTGTTGTTGGAGGAGGCAGGGATAAGCACTGATGATTTAGATAAGGTATATCTGGCAGGCTCCTTCGGTACCTATATTGACAGGGAAAATGCAAGAAGAATAGGACTGGTGCCTGCAGTGCCATTGAAAAAAATAGTGCAGATGGGAAATGCTGCTGCCGCGGGAGCAAAAGAGATGCTCCTATCCAAGGGAAGAAGAAAATGTGCAGAAGCGTCGGTAAAGAAGATAAAGCATATTAACCTTGAGTTAATCCCCAACTACGGGGAAAGACTCATGCTTGATGAGCAAAACTTTAAAAAGTTAAAGCTTTCTTAAAAGAGGGAGGTTAATTGAATAAATTGAAGGAGGGTTTAAGTAGCTTCCTAAGGTATAGTGAAATTGTCCGTCCCTTAACAAAGGTTCTATCCTGTGCTCGTAAAGTAAGCAGAATTTCTTATAATAAGATAGAAAAAATAATCAATGATGACCCTTATCCTGTTAACAGGATATAAATGGAAGCTGTTAATTTCCACAAGATCTACCAGAGGAACATTAAATTGGGAAAGCAAGATATTATTATTTGACCCGGATAAGATGTATAAGATGCCCAATGTCATTAAATATTTAGTGGAAAATGCTGAGAAAACAGGAGAGTGGAATCCGAGCTATGCTGTAGCCAAAGTATTTAAGAAGATGGGAGAGGAAGACTGGGAGAAAATGCCAAAACCAAAAGCTGTGATCGATTATACCAAGTGTCATCCCGAAAGATGTGATGCAGGAGTGTGTGCTGCTGTATCGAAGTGTCCTCATGGGATTTTAATACAGGATACTCCTTGGGAGATACCCTATATCCTACAGGATTTTTGTGTTGGCTGTGGCAAATGTTCCATAGCCTGTCCTTTTAAGGCAATTAAAATGATAGAGTAGCAATAAGTTTAGATGATAAAGATATAGAAGAGCTTAAGGTAATAATTATGGATAAAGATAAGGATGAGGCTCTAAAATTTTTCACAGACAAAATCCAGTCCCAGATACTCAGTAAACAAAAAGAAAAATTGTTTTTTGGGAAACTCGGCATTAAAGCTTATTTTAAAAATAGAGGAAAAGAAATGAATAAAAAACAGTTAATTGAGGAAATTAAAAAGATAAAAAGAAAAGTAGAAGAGTTGAAAAAAAACGTACCAGTCCATTCACCGAGGGTTTCCATGATGCAGGAATTAGAGGATCTCGAGGAAAAATTAAACGTTAAAAAGAAAATGCTCAGCAAGACAGAAAATACTATGGAAATTTCTGAATGGAAAGAGCGTTTGGAAAGAGAACGTGAAGAGAAGGAGGGGTAAACAATAGTTGAAAATATCTCGGAAGAAGGAATTCACAAATTTTAAACTTATAGAATGTGATGCCATTAAAAAAGAAGCATTGCAGAAAAATAAAGATGGATCATAAATTATTAAATTAGTTGTTAGAATTATCAGAGGAGTTTTGAGATGATCAAAGTCAAAAGGAAAAACGAGCAAGAATTTGTGGTAACTATAAAAGAAAGAGGTGTCAGAACAGAACACGTAGTAACTCTGGATGATGAGTATTACCAATATTTGACTGATGGTGAAATGACACGAGAAGAGTTGATAGAAATGTCTTTTGGATTTTTATTGGAGAGGGAACCCAAAGAATCTATACTTCCGAGATTTAATTTAAGAATTATTAACAACTATTTTCCAGAATTTGAGAAAGAAATAAAAAGGTGAATGATTTCAGCTGGCTATCCTGGATTTCCTCAACCTGGGATAGCAAGTGATGAGATGAATAGAGGCCGAGGTGGAGGTCTAGGTCGGAGCCAAGGCATGAGGCGTGGTACTGATAGGGGTAAAGGTTTTGGCCGAAGGAGGGGCAGAAGTAAGTCTAGGAGATGACATGATTCTTCCAAGAAGGAAATAACGAGGTTCTAATAAGAAGATTCAGCAACAAGAAAACGTATTTTTGCTTATACCACCTTGGCAGCAGCAGTCTTTACGGTCTTGAATGCCCTGCTTTCTATAAGAAGGTAAAAGAGAGCAATTGACTTTAAAGAGGTTAAAATTGGACTCAGAGAAAACATGATAAATAATTATAGAAAATTGAAGGTGCTACTGATGGATTGCAAGTGGTTTGCAGTATGTCCAATGAAAAAGTTTTATGAGAAGGGAAAATTAGATAAAAAGTGGATTGAACTTTATTGTAAGGGAGATTGGGAAAGTTGTGTAAGATATCAAATGGAGGGGAGAGGAGAGGAGAGCTACATCCGGATTGGATGCTGCCTGATGGAAGCATTGACAAAAGATTAGTCAATTATATTGGGAGGTGATAAAATGAAAATTACCATTATTTACGACAATGAGGTGTGGAAAGAAGGTCTTAAAGCTGACTGGGGGTTCTCTTGTCTTGTAGAGACATTCTGAATGCAGCCTCGCAACTCGGAAAACCTTATGCAATTATCGGAGGGCTGCATAGGTTTAATGAATTTGATTTACTTAAGGATTTGCAATTGGTTTGCCCGACTCACTGCACCCAATTCAAGGAAAAAATAAAGTCGCTATATCCTGAAAAGTGTGTTGATGGAGGAGCGGGTTAAGTTGTACAGATATGACATATTTTGCCCAATAGATTTAAAAAGGGAAGTTAATATGTTAAAAGGAGGAAATGGAAATGCCGTGGGTAGATAAGGATAGGTGTAGTGGATGTGGAATATGTGTCGAAGAATGTCCAGTGGGTGTAATAGTGATGGAAAATGAAACAGCAGAAATAAACATGGATGAGGCTTTAAAATTTTTAAAGGACAAAGTTCAGTCTCAGATACTCAGTAAGGAAAAAGGGAAATTGGATGTTATAGGAAAGACACACCTGTAAATTTAATTAAGGGAGCAGAAAATTTTGGATGGTTTTTTTAAAGGGCTAGGTGAGAGAATTGGAGTGAAGGATGGTAAGATCATGGAGAACGAGAAATAGAAATAAAAAAGGGGATAAAAATGGCTGAAGAGAATCAAGATTTCCAGAAAATAATTCTTGTCGTTGAAAAGCGGGGTGTTGAAGATGAGTGAAGAGAAAGATTTTCAAAAGGTAATTTTAGACGCTTTAGTTAGTTTAAGAAAAGATATTGATGGCTTAAAAATAGATGTTACGAGTTCAGAACAGCGGGTAGTGGAGTGTGTAGACAAGGTACAGAAGATTGTGGATGGTGCAGAATGGGAAATGAGAGAGTTTGTAAGTATGGTGCATAAGGTTGAGAGAACTAGAGATAAGGCTATGCATTCTGTAAATGACCATATAGCGAGTTTGGAAAAGGTGATAGGTCCATTGGCAAATGTTGTAAAGCGTAATTCCGAGAGATTAGATAAAGTGCATCAGATGATAGAGAGAATTTATCGTGCTGTGAAGTTATAGGGAAAGATGTTACCTTGATCCTGATAACCCACTCAGAGATATAGACCAGATAATTCGAGAGCACGGAGCCAGAATTTAAAGAATACAAGCCAAAAGCTGTATTGACATGCTTGCTAGCTCTGAAGAAAGAGAAAAAGTAACAGAGACAGAGTAAAATTAGAAGCGATATAAAGAGGATTAGCTAATAAAAGGGAGAGTAAAGATTCTGGATAAAAATAAAAAGAGTAATAAACTAAAATGGAATTTCACCATGGGTCTTTTGCACGGAATATTTTTCACTGGAGGAATGGGGTTTAGCGATCCCAATACTGTTCTTCCTGTATTTGTGAGCAGTTTAACTAATTCCAAAATCCTCATCGGACTTTTTGCCTCAACTGTGGAAACAAGAGGTTCTTTCTCCCGGCTGGGTAGTGTTTTACCTCAGTTGTTCGTAGCTAATAAATTAGAAACCAGAACTCATAAAAAGCCTCTATTGGTGAAGGCCATTATCGTCCGAGCTCTATGTTGGGGTATCCTGGCTGGATTTGTCTTTTTTCTTGATAGCCCCCAACCTCTTTTTCTTTTCATTTCCTCTTTTTTTCTACTCGCACTGTTCACTTTTATGGGAGGTGTAGCCAGTATACCTTTTATGGATATATGGGGAAAAGCTATTCCTTCTACTCTGAGAGGAAGATTTTTCGGATATCGACAGCTTTTTGGTGGGGTTCTGGCTATAGGAGCAGGATTGATAGTTCAGCAGATCTTGGGAAATAAGGAAATACCCTTTCCTAAAAATTTTGCATTTTTATTTTTTCTTTCTTTCATACTCATAAGTTTTTCTTATTTTGCTTTGGGGTCAGTAAAGGAACCTATAGAAGATGTGCATAAAGATTTGCTAAAATTTGGACAGTTTTTAAAAAAAGCTATGATAACCTTAAAAGGTGATAGAAATTACCAGAGATTTCTTCTTGTTCAATTTTTAAGGGGAACTGGCAGCTTAGCTTTGCCCTTTTATGTCATTTACGCCAAAGACATTCTTAAAATAAGCCTGGGTATGGTGGGGCTTTTTATTTCGGCACAAATGCTGGGTGGGTTATTGTCTAATTTTCTATGGGCCTATATATCGGATTATATTGGTAACAGGAAAGTCATCCAGATGAGTCTGATTACAAGTTTTCTTACCCCTGTTACTGCTCTTCTAATAAGTCCAAATTTGTCTTCTTTTTTTATTCTAGTATTCGTTTTAGCTGGTTTTTGCATAAACGGAGGGATGGTAGGCTATACCAATTACTTATTGGACATTTCTCCCAGTAAGAGGCGACCAACTTATATAGGTTTAAGTAGCAGTTTTCTTGCACCGACAGCTTTTTTCCCTTTGATCGGCGGAGTAGTAATTCAGTATATTTCTTTTGCATTCCTTTTTGTTTTAACTGCCTTACTTGTTTCCATAAGCTTTTTCTTGAGTTTGAAACTGGAAGAACCCAGAAGATATAGTAGCAGCTCTTGATTTTAGTAGCCACTGCAATGGCAGCCCTGTTAGTTTTTCAAAAGCACAAGACAGTAGATTAGATAAAATGCTGAGAATATGATGAAAGAGGCGATGTTTTACCAAAAACTTGAAGGGGATAAAGTCAGATGTGATCTTTGTAATCATCGGTGTGTTATATCTCAAGGAAAGAGAGGGATATGTCGAGTCAGAGAAAACAGGGACGGTTTACTCTATTCATTGGTTTATGGAAAAGTAGCGGCAAGTAATGTTGACCCTATCGAAAAGAAACCATTGTTTCACTTTTATCCTGGATCAACAGCATACTCAATAGCAACTGTGGGATGCAATTTCCACTGTTTGCACTGTCAAAACTGGACGATTTCACAGGTAGAGAACAGAGAGATAGTGGGTGAAGAGACTACCCCTGGGAGGATAGTAAAGAATGCTATAGATAATAGGTGTCAATCTATAGCGTATACATATACGGAGCCGACTATATTTTATGAGTATGCTTATGACGTAGCAGAAATTGCGCATGAAAAAGGGTTAAAAAACCTCTTTATAACCAATGGCTATATTTCCGAGGAAGCGTTGAAGGAAATCTCCCTTTATTTACATGCAGCAAATATAGATCTAAAAAGCATGAGTGATAGTTTTTATAGAAATATTTGTGGTGGGAAGCTTCAGCCGGTTTTAGACAATATAGAACTCTATCATAATCTTAGCATCTGGATTGAGGTAACAACACTTATCATACCTGGTTACAATGACGATTCAAATGAGTTGAAAAACATTGCAGAGTTTATAAGAAAAATAGATGCTAGCATTCCATGGCATGTTACCAGATTTTATCCAGCATATAAATTAAGTGATATACCCCCGACCTCGCTGGAAACATTGAGGAAAGCTGTTGAAATAGGCAAAAAAGCTGGGCTGGAATATGTTTATCAGGGCAACGTTAGAGAGGGAGAAAACACTTATTGCCCACGTTGTGGAGGACTTCTAATTAAGAGAGATGGATTCAACACAGTGGTAAATAAAATTAAAAATGGAACTTGTCCGTACTGTGGAAAACACATAGCGGGTAGAGGCATGGGGAAAAGTAAAGATGGCTTTAGGTTAGGTTAATGTATGTGTGTGATAAAAGAGAACAAAGAGTATTTTCTTGGTGTAAAAGACGGAAAAATGTTTGATAGTAACAATCCAACACCAGTCAGTTGTAATGGAACATAATTGAAAAGTTAATAAATGAAGATAAATTGATAGAGGTTAAATATAAAAATAAGAAATTTTATATAAGAAAGTTGTTGGATAATAAAAAGAGAGTTAGAAAATGAAATGTTTCGGTTACATTAACTATTGTAGCTGACTCAATGTGAGAGTTAGTAGTAAGTGAGGAAAAGTGCTAATATGACCAAAGAATCTGGTATTTTGAAAATAGTAAAAGAAGATATTCTAAGAATACTGCGAGAGAGAAAAGGAGAGCTTTCGTTGGAATCTATAAAAGCAGAAGTTAAAGTTTCTCCTCCTTTTGCATCTAAAGCGATTAAAGCCCTTGAAGAAAAAAATCTGATACAGGTTGTGGAAAAAATTGTTAGATTGACAAAAAATGGACAAGATGAAGCAAAAGATATTGTCAAAAAACATCTTTCCCTTGAGAATTATTTTAAAAAAACGAGAAGTGAAAGAGAAGCACATAAAATGACCGATATCCTTGAACACTACGTTTCTATGGAAGTTATTAATAACATAAAAAAAATATCTACCTTTAAAAAGGAAGGTATTCCTCTAACAAAACTTGAACTTAACAAAAAAGGCATAATCACTGATATTATATTTTCTGATTATGGATTATTCGAGAGAATAGTCAGCATGGGGATATTTCTAGGAGAAAAAATTATAGTCATGTACGAGATTCCGGATGGTATTGTGGTCAACGTTGGTGGTAAAAAATTTGCATTGGGTAAAGATATAGCAAAAGAAATTGAGGTATTAGGATGAAGCTTAAGATCCTCTTAGTTGGCCAGCCTAATGTTGGGAAATCATGTTTACTTAACGCCCTAGTTGGTCCAAAAGTTATAGTATCTAATTATCCAGGAACAACGGTTGAAGTAACTAGAGCTGAAAAAATAATCGCTGGCAAGAAAATAGAGTTTATAGATAGTCCAGGAACGTACTCTATTTCTGATAGATCAGAAGAAGAAAAAGTTACTGAAAAGGCCTTATTTGAAGAAAAAATAGATGGAGCAATAATAGTTGCTGATAGCGGTTCTCTTGAGCGAAGTCTTTATCTCGCATTTCAAGTCTTAGAAGCGGAGATACCCACTGTCTTAGCTTTAAACTTTGTTGAAAGTGCTAAAAAGAAAGGAATAACAATTGATCCCAAAAATTTGAGTAAAATACTGGGTATTCCCGTCATCCCTATAAATCCTTTAACCAAATACCAAATAAACGAACTCATAACTACTGTTTTGGAAATTAAAAAAATTAAAACCAGGGCTTTTAGTGTAAAATATGATGACGATATAGAGAAAGCAATAAGAAATGTATCGTCTCAGGTAATAGAAACTTACCTGCCAAAGCGATTTATAGCTCTTAGGCTTTTAGAAGAAGATATTGATTTTTATAAATACTTGAAAGATAGGAAAATAGTTAAAAAAGTTAAAGAAGGTTTAGTCGAGCATCCAAAAGTTGGCGAAGATATAGCAATAACCAGATTCGGCACGGCTGCTTTTATTGCACAGAAAGTAACCCAAATAGTTCCTGTAGAAGAAGCTTCAAAAAATTTGGAGGAGCGAACCGATAGGATTGCTCTCCATAGGGTGTGGGGGCCAACCATTACTCTTCTAACCTTTACTGCTATCTTTGGTGTGCTGCTTTACCTCGGGGGCTGGATACAAGAGGTTCTCATGGGCTTTGTGGAAGAATCCATTTTACCAGCAATTTACTTAGGGAGTGGTTTCCTTGGTATGGCTTTAGAAGCGGGACTGACAGGGGTAATGGCCGGCATTGCTATTGCTTTACCGTACGTTTTTTTATTTTACTTTCTTTTTACTTTAATTGAAGACACAGGAATTCTTTCAAGATTTGTTGTCAACTTAGAAAGATTTTTGAGAAGGTTGAATCTCCCTGGGAGGGCAATTATTCCGTTAGCTTTAGGTTTGGGTTGCACTGTCCCGGGTGTGAGGGCTACAAGAATTCTGGCTTCAGAAAAAGAAAGGTTCTATACAGCATCCCTTTTTACTGCGATTCCTTGTTCTTCTCGGATTGCTATAGTAATGGGGATAGTCGGGCATTTTGGCGGTAAACTTTTGGCAGCTTCTGTTCTTGTCTCTCTCATCGTTGCTTTTTTAATTTTTGGCTATTTGATGAAAAAAGTTTTGCGAGTGGAAAAAAAACTTGTCCTTTATGAATTACCTGAATTACCACCTTATAGAATACCCTCAATTAAAAACATTATTACCAAGAGTTGGATTAGAATGAAAACTTTTGTTTATATAGTTATACCGTTTCTCATTATAGGCGGAATATTTTATATAGCATTAGATATCTTAGGTGTTACTAAAGCGGTGGTAGGACCATTTTCTCCTATCATGTGGTGGTTGGGATTACCTGCGGTAGCAACTATCCCATGGCTTTTTGGCTATTTACAAAAAGACCTCTCTATAGCAATGCTTGTTACTGTCCTTGGGACCAAGATAGCAGCAGTCTTATCGCCTCTTCAGATATATACATTTAGTGTAGCAACTACAATTGGAATCCCCTGCATGATTGCTACAGGAATGCTTACTAGAGAATTTGGATTCAAGAAAGCAATAGTTTTAACAATAACGTCAATAGCTTACGGCCTTTTATTTGCCGGTTTAGTTTGGAAGATAATTTCCATTTTTTGAAAATATTAATAGAGTAAATATAAATTTGGGCAGAGTTCAAGGGGTTGACAAATTTTGAATATCGATTATAATAATAATGAAAATCATTATTAACCACCGGGAGAGGATATAAATATGGTTGGTCCTCCTTGGCTCTATGACAGATTCAGAAACGCAGGTTTTAGATTAACATTGCCTCGACAAGCCATCTTAAATGTCTTCGCAAAGAATCCTAAACATTTAAGTGCTGAGGAAATATTCTTGTCGGTTCATAAAAACTATCCAGGAATTGGTTTGGCCACTGTGTATCGGACTTTGGACCTATTAACTCAGATGGGTCTTATCTTTAAGTTTGATTTTGGCGATGGACGAAGCCGCTATGAACTGGCCAGTGAGACAGCAAAACAACATCATCACCATTTGATCTGTACTAGATGTAGTCGAATAATTGATTATAGTGATTTTATGGAAGAGGAAATCGAGTTTGTCAAAGGGTTAGAGACCAAGCTCTCAAAAAAACACAAATTCAAGATAAACAGTCATCAAATTCATTTTTATGGGTTGTGTGAGAGATGTCGATAATTTTTTTCCTTAAATTTATCTCAAAGAGCTTCTCGGTTGAGGCTCCTTGAGTGAACAATGGAAAGGTGGTGAGACAAATGCCTGGAGGACATGGTAATAGATATATGTATTATCTTACCGGTCTACCTGGCTGGATGAGATTTGGTTTCTCTCCGGGTTGGCTGGGAAGAAGTCCTACCGGATTGGGACCAACGGCTAGTTACCTCATGACTGGTCAATGGCCGACTCCACAGGCCCAGTCTTATTGGCAGGCTATGCAAGCGGGGCAGGCTCCTTATCCAGCGTATGGTGGAACAGGAGCAATGCCTTACGGTTTTCCACCGGCCCCAGGAACTACTCCCGGGGTAGCTTCCTTTGCACCAGGGGTAAGCCCAGAGCAAGAGCTAAGTTTTCTGCGGGATCAGGCTGGCGCTCTTAAGAATCAGATAGACCAGATTAACTCCCGCATCAAAGAATTGGAAAAGAGCGAAAAACCAGAATAAAGTAGTTAAGGGGCAGGTAGAGCCTGCCCCTATGATCTCCAGAAAAAAGGATGAAAATTTATCCCATAGGAGTAGTGAGATCTTGCAATCAGGATTCTCAAAAGATAGAGATTTTTGAAGACTTCTCTGGAGGATTAAAAGGAATAGAAGGTTCTAGCTATCTATGGGTTCTCTACTGGTTTCATAAGATCTCCAAGGATAAAAGAGGGGTGTTACAGGTACATCCAAGAGGTGATCTTGCTAGGCCTAAAAGAGGGGTTTTCACTACCAGATCCCCAGTAAGACCCAATCTCATAGGACTAACCAGGGTGGAGTTGGTCAAAAGACAAGGTAATATCTTGATTGTGCAGGGATTGGATGCCTTTGAAGGAAGTCCAGTTTTGGATATCAAATCTTTTTGAAAAAAGATGCGCTGAGAATAGAGTAAGAAGAATCGATGAGGAAAGTGTACTCTTAAAGTGGTGAGGCAGGATTCGGTGAAAGCGGTGGGAATTACCGGTTACAAGAAGAGTGGGAAGACTACATTGGTAGTTAGTTTAGCTCAAGAGTTGAGTAAAAGAGATTATAAAATAGCTACCATTAAACATGCATCTGAAGGTATTGATCGTCTTAACAGCGACACGGCTGAACATAAGAAATATGCCAAGCAGGTAGCTGCCATTTCGCCTGGTGAGTCAGCCATATTTTTTAACTATAGAAAAAGTTTAGAGGATATAGCCCGGTATATGGAAGCTGACTTTCTTCTTGTGGAAGGATTTAAAAAAGAAAAAACCTTTCCCAAGATTATTTGTTTAAAAGATGCACAGGAAGCAGAAAGGCTCTTTGATGGACTGGAGATTTGTGCCGCTACGATTTCTCCCTTAAAGATCAAGCTAGGGGTGCCGGTTCTCAGTATCCTTAACGATATAGAAAAAATAGCCGATCTTGTGGAAGAAAAAGCCTTTAAATTACCTAATCTTAATTGCGGGTCCTGCGGGCACAAAACATGCTACGGGCTGGCTAAAGAAATTGTTCAGGGGAAAAAGAGTGTAAGGGATTGTGTTTCCTTGAAGCCCACTACTCAGGTCACATTAAACGGAAAAATGTTAGCTTTAAATCCTTTTGCGGCTAAAATTATTCGAAATACTATCAAAGGAGCTCTATCTGCTTTAAAAAATTTTAGACGGGGAAAAATTGAAATTAAGATAAATGAATAAGGTAAGGGAGCAATAACTGTGCAGTTTAAAATTGTTGGTGATAACAGAATCTGGGATAAGAGATTGAAGGTCAGTTGGGGATTTTCCTGTTTAGTGGGAAAAGATCTCCTATTTGACACTGATGAGGATGGGACTACTTTGCTATTCAATATGAAGACACTAGGAATTTCTCCTCAGGATTTGACTACTATAGTTATCTCCCATGATCATTATGATCATACGGGAGGCCTTTTAGGAGTGTTAAAACAAAATTCCAGGGTAAAGGTATATGGTCTTTCTAATTTCTCTACCTCCTTTAAAGACAAGGTGAGAGATTTTGGAGTAAAACTCGTTGAAAAAGATGAATTTAACCAGATTGCCCCTGGTATTTACCTCACGGGTGAGCTAATGGCTTCTTTTGGGAGAGGTTCTTTATCTGAGCAATCCTTAATAGTAAAGACCGATCCCGGATTAGTTGTAATAACTGGGTGCTCGCATCCTGGAATAATCAGGATTTTAGAGAAGGTAAAAAATAATTTAAAAGAGCCTATATATTTAGTTCTGGGAGGTTTTCATCTAATGGAAGTGGCCAAAGGAATGATTGAAATAATTGTGAGGGAATTTCATGAGTTAGGGGTAAAAAAGGTAGCTCCTACTCACTGCACAGGAGAAGAGGCTATTGGATTATTTAGAGAAGAATATAAAGAGGATTTCCTTCCCGTAGGTGTAGGGAAGATAATAGAGGTATAAGGAGGAGGTGCAAAAATTGCAGATAGGCGTAGCGGCTGAGGATAACAGTGGATTGGAAGCTGAGGTAAGCATGCATTTTGGTAGATGTCCTTATTATGTGATTGTAGAAGAGAAAAATGGGGAAATTGATCCTTTAATGAGAGTGATCGCTAATCCCTATTTCAGTTCTCATGGAGAGCCAGGACAGATTCCTTCATTTTTAAAAGAGCAAGGGATTGAGGTTATCATTGCCGGTGGGATGGGGCCAAGAGCAGTGGGGTTTTTTAATCAGTTTGGAATCAAGGCAGTTACTGGAGCAACTGGCAAGGTCAAGGAAGCAGTGGACAGCTTCTTAGAAGGAGAGCTTAAAAGTAGCAAGCCCTGTTATTGAGAGCTTTAGTTTTTAGATTAACCATTGATGAGAGGTGGTGAGTAAAATGCCTCGAGGATTTGGCGGTAGAGGTTTTCCGGGAATGAGATACTGGGGAAGAGGGGGAGGAGCCGGAGCTGGTCGTGGAATAGGTATAGGAATGATGAGAGGCGGCTTTCAGACAATGCCCTATGGAATGGGAGCTGCTCCTTATGCCCCTTATTATCCTTCAGCTATGCCCGGATATCCGGGGGCAGGATATCCTCCCTACTATGGAGGAGGGCTAAGTTACCCCTATTACGGCTGGTGAACCACTCTTAAATTTTAGAAAAGATGAGTTAAATCTAAAGGAAAGATAAAGAATAAAATTTCACTTTAATCGAGGAGGTGAAAAATTATGCCACGCGGAGATGGAACTGGACCAATGGGAATGGGTCCCATGACTGGTAGAGCTGCAGGATACTGTGCAGGATTTCCTACCCCCGGATTTGTGAATCCCATAGGAGGTAGATTAGGCCTGGGATTGGGTTGGGGTCGAGGTTTCCGGCCGTATAGTTATTATGGCGCGGGAAGATTTCCCAGCCTGCCTTACGCACCTTATCCAATGTACGGTAGCTCAGGAACAGTGCCTTACAGTTTTCCGCAAGCCCCAGGTATTACTCCCGGGGCAGCTCCCTTTGCACCCGGGGCAGACCCGGAGCAAGAGCTAAGTTTTCTGCGGAGTCAAGTTAGCACTCTAAAGAGTCAGATAGACCAGATTAACTCCCGCATCAAGGAATTAGAAAAGATGGAAAAGTAAGAATAAAGTAATTCCTTACTTAAAATCCAAGATAATTTTGCCTTGAATTTTTTGGGAATTAATCTGGAAGTGGCAATAAGATTAATCTATGAAAGGAGTCTATTATGAAAATAGCAGTATCATCTGTCGGGCCAGACTTAAATGCTTCAGTAGACACAAGACTTGGTCGCTGCCAGTATTTTATTATTGTGGATCCGGAGACGATGGAGTTCGAAGCAATGCCAAATCCTAGCCTTGCTGCCATGCATGGAGCAGGCATTCAGACTGCTCAAATAATAGCAGGTAAAGGTGCCACCGTAGTCCTTACCGGTAACTGCGGTCCCAATACTTTCCAAACCCTATCTGCGGCAGGAATTCAAGTGATAGTTGGAGTCAGCGGGACTGTAAAAGATGCTATTGAAAAATACAAAAAGGGAGAGCTACAACCTAGTGGTCAGGCAAGTGTACCTTCACATTTTGGAACTGGCGGAATGAGTCCCAGTCCAGGAACGACTCCTGGTATGGGAACTTTTCCCGGTATGGGTGGCGGTGCTGGTATGGGTGGCGGTGCTGGTATGGGTGGCGGTGCTGGTATGGGTGGCGGCCGCGGTATGGGACGAGGTGGAGGAGCCGGAGCTGGTCGTGGAATGGGTAGAGGAATGATGGGAGGCGGTTTCCAGACAATGCCCTATGGAACAGGAGCTACTCCAGGTGTTCCTTCTCCAGGCGCTCCTTCGCCGATGAGCAAAGACGGGGAACTACAGTCTCTGAAAAATCAAGCTCAGGCTCTAAGTCAACAGTTGAACCAGATCAATAAGCGAATCAAAGAACTAGGAGAAAAAGGAAAGTAATTATCCAAAAAAACTAATCATTGATAACTAAATATCGGTAGTTGGCTTTGCTAATTACTGTAAGGAGGAAAAAAATGCCGAGAGGAGATGGAACAGGACCTCCAGGAGGAGGCAGAGGTGGCGGTGGTCGTGGCAGGATGGGTGGTACTCGTCCAGGTGCTGGTCCCGCAGGCGAGTGTGTTTGTCCCAAGTGTGGGGCCACTGTTTCTCACGGAGCAGGCCAGCCCTGTTATCAAATGACCTGTCCAAAATGTGGAACAAAAATGATCAGAAAGTGAAAAGGAGAAAAGATATGCCCATGTACAAGTATTTATGTGAAGACTGCGGTGGAATAACCAAGATTTCCCGCAGAATGACGGAAGAGAAGACTCCTGATAAATGTATTCAATGTGGTAGCGCTAAACTACGCAGAGTATATTCGCCAGTGGGAATATCGGTAAAGGGGGCCTCATCCACGGAAGCTGGCCCTTCCTGTGACAGTGGTCTTTGCCAAAGATACTGACTAATCGACAGAAAGAAATGATAATTGCTGTAGCCAGTGGTAAAGGCGGAACAGGAAAGACTACTATAGCGGTAGGCCTTGCCCTTTCTTTAGAAAATGTTCAGTTCTTAGACTGTGACGTGGAGGAGCCGAACGCTCACATTTTTCTAAAACCTGAGATTACTCACACTGAGTGGGTGAATATCCCGGTACCCAAGGTCAATGAAGACAGGTGCACCTACTGTGGAAAGTGTGCTGAAATTTGTGTCTATAATGCCATTGCAGTGATTAAGGAAAGGGTGCTGCTTTTTTCTGAGCTTTGCCACGGCTGTGGTGGCTGTAGCCTTCTGTGTCCAGAGGATGCTATTGAAGAGGTAGGTAGGCCAATAGGAGTGCTTCAAAAAGGAAAAAGCGGCTCTATTTCCTTCACTCACGGAAAATTGAATTTGGGAGAAGCTCTGGCCGTCCCTTTGGTTAGAGCAGTAAAAAGAGCTAGTCTTGAGACTCACCCAAATAATAATCAATTTACCTCCAATAATGGAATTACCATTATTGATGTCCCTCCCGGGACTTCCTGCCCGGTAATTGAATCTGTGAAGGGAAGCAATTTTTGTCTTTTGGCAACCGAACCTACTCCTTTTGGTCTAAATGATCTGGTCTTAGCAGTGGAAACGCTGAAAAAACTGAAAATACCTTTTGGAGTGGTAATAAATCGGGCCGATGTAGGAGATAAAAAAGTTGATGAGTATTGTAAAGATGAGAAAGTTCCTATCTTAATGCGTATCCCTATGGATAGAGATATCGCCATGGCCTATTCTAAAGGTATTCCTATAATAGAAGTAAAGCCGGCCTACAAGAAAGAATTCCTAAAGCTTTATGAAAAGATCGAGGACTTAACTGGAGGCTAATTAGCCTCATCCTAATGAAACAGATTGTAGTTATTAGTGGTAAAGGTGGAACTGGAAAGAGTATCATTACTGGCAGTTTTGCCAGCTTAGCCAAAAATAAAGTTATGGCTGACTGTGATGTGGATGCCGCAGATCTTTATCTTTTGCTCCATCCGGTGGTCAAAGAAACTCATGAATTTAGGGGGGGGAAAACTGCTTTCATTGACCAATCCCGATGTAGTCAATGTGGAAAATGTCAAGAAGTTTGCCGCTTTGAAGCAATAGATAACTACGTGGTTGATCCTATTTCCTGTGAGGGCTGTGGGATTTGTTTTCATATCTGCCCCGAAAAAGCCATTAAGATGGTGGATAATCTTTCTGGAAAATGGTTCGTATCTGAGACAAAATACGGTCCCTTTGTTCATGCAAAATTGGGGATTGCTGAGGAGAATTCGGGAAAGTTAGTAACCCTGGTCAGACAAAATGCCAAGCTTATTGCTGAAAAGGAAAAAAGGGATTTTGTCATCATAGATGGTCCACCCGGGATTGGCTGCCCGGTTATTGCCTCTTTAGCGGGGGTAGATATTGCCTTAATTGTTACCGAACCCACCCTTTCCGGCATTCATGATTTGGAACGTATTGTGGGAGTAGCTCGTCATTTTGGCATCAAAAGCTTTGTCTGCATTAATAAGTATGATTTGAATCTTATCATTACTCAAAAAATTGAAGAATACTGCCGCCATAATAGTATTGAGCTAGTCGGGAAAATTCCCTTTGATATCTCGGTTATTGAAGCTTTAGTTAGAGGCCTACCCATAGTGGAATATTCAAATAATCAAGTAACAAATGAGATTAAAAATCTCTGGGAGAAGATTCTTGGAATCTAGAGAAAAGCTGCACCCAAAGAACTCAAAGATAGATTTATTTATAAAACTTATAGTTCAAATAAATAATGATTATATTAAGAAGAAAGGAAGGATTTCATGGATAAGATTACCAAGCAGTTTCAAGATAAGTTTGGTGGTGTATGGACTAAAGTAAAGTTTTATAAAGAAATGCCAGATAGCTCTGATTATAAGATAATGGAGGGAGTTCGTTTTTGTGAGGCCATTGTTAAGGCAAGATTGTCTCCGGTGATATTAAAAAGCTCCGATATTTCGTGTGCGGGGGCAAAATATGCCTTCGGCTGGGATCATCGAGTAGGTAAAGAGATAATCAATGCTTGTTGTAAAAAGAGACATATATCTTTTGACACAGCCAAATCAATACTTCTTGCCACTCCTCAGTTGGAGATTCCTCCTGCGGCTATAGGCTTAAATGTAGATGGCAAGCCTGATTTACTTATCTCTTATCCTCAGCCAGAGCAATTTATGAATTTACTGAAGATTTTCCAGCAATATAAAGGGGAAAATTTAACTGTTAGTCTCTCCAGCATTATGGGTGTTTGTGGGAATATAGCCGTCAAGACATATCTTGAGGGAAAGATTTCCATTTCTTTTGGTTGCGATGATTCGAGAGAATACGGTCATGTCTCCCGGGATAGATTAGCAGTAGGAATTCCTTATTCAGAGCTGAGCATATTTGTTCCCGCCTTAATATCTGAAGTTTAAAAAACCATCCATTTTGGAGCGCTAATTCATTATTATCTCTACATACACTTAAGGAGGATAAAGTGCAAAAGACTACTTCTGCTACCCATCCATCTTCACCACAGGATAAAATGAGAGAAAAAATCAACCATCGGATGGACAAGATCAAGCACAAATTAATAATCATTAGTGGAAAAGGGGGAGTGGGTAAAAGCATGGTTGCAGTTAATCTCGCCTATGGCCTGCTTTTTCAAGGAAAAGCTGTAGGCATTCTTGATATTGATATTCATGGGCCGAGTCTGGCCAAGATGATGGGCATTGAAGATCGCAGGTTAAGATTCTCAGATAATGAGGTCATAGAGCCGATTGCCATTACCTCCAGTCTAAAAATAGTCACTATCGCTTCCCTGCTCGAGAATGCCGACACTCCCGTTATCTGGCGGGGACCCCTTAAGATGAAGCTAATATCACAATTTTTGGGAGATGTTAACTGGGGTGAGCTCGATTATTTAGTTATTGATTCCCCTCCTGGCACCGGCGATGAGCCCCTGAGTGTAGCTCAACTTGTTCCAGGATTAAGCGGAGCAATAATTGTGACCACTCCCCAGGAAATAGCCTTGTTAGATTCTAGAAAGTCAGTTAATTTTGCTAAATCTCTCAAATTACCAGTGATTGGAATAATAGAGAATATGAGTGGCTTAATCTGTCCTCATTGTGGAAAGGAAATCGATCTTTTCAAAACTGGGGGAGGAGAAAAGGCAGCAGCCGAGCTCAAGGTGGCCTTTCTTGGTAGAATTCCCATTGAACCAGCCATAGTAGATTCTACTGATCAGGGTAGGCCTTTTATCCGGGCTTACGGGAAGACCCCAACAGCAAGGCTGATGGATGAGATTGTGGGCAAAATCATACAAAGAGTGCAGAACCAAGGATGAAAATTCTTCAGAAGGACTAACTTAAGAAGACTTTTGAGAAAAGAGAGCACTATGAAATCAAATAGAGTTCTTCAAAAGATAAAAGACCTCAAAAAGAAGAGAAGAGCCCTTATCTTAGCTCACGTTTATCAGAGAGGGGAAGTGCAAGATATGGCTGACTTTACCGGTGATTCTCTGGCATTAAGTAAGATGGCTGTCGATACAGATGCCAAGGTAATCGTTTTTTGTGGAGTGAGGTTTATGGCCGAGACCGCAGCCATACTCAATCCTGATAAGGTAGTGCTTATACCACAAAAGGATGCTGGATGTCCTCTGGCAGATATGGCTAGGGTTGAAGATTTACTAACCCAGAAAAAAGAATATTCAGGGGTGGCCGTGGTAAGCTATGTAAATTCGTCCGCTTCCATTAAGGCAGTATCTGATATCTGCTGTACTTCTTCTAATGCGGTTGATGTAGTGAATTCGCTAAAAAAGAATAAGGTTTTGTTTTTACCCGATAAGAATTTGGGCAGGTTTGTAGCTTCTAAAACAAAAAAGGAGATTATTCTGTGGGATGGTTTTTGCTACGTGCATCATCACAACATTAAGCCGGAGGAGATAAAAAGGATGAAGATGAAGCATCTCAAAGCAGAGATTATGGTACATCCAGAGTGTCAACCTCAAGTGATAGATTTAGCCGATTTTGTGGGATCCACCGGCCAGATGTCAGAATATGTAGCTAAGAATAAATCTAGAGAATTCATTGTTGGTACAGAAAGAGGAATGCTTCACGCATTACAAAAGGAGAATCCTAACAAGAGGTTCTATTCACCATCACCACTTGCGGTTTGCCAAGATATGAAATTAACGAAGTTAGAAAACGTAGTTTCTGCACTGGAGAATATGCAGTTTCAAATTAGGATATCAGAGGAGATAGCCATAAAAGCAAAAAAGGCCTTGAATGCAATGCTGAAGCCAGGAAAGAAAAATTGAGGAATTAGATAAAACTAGAAAAACAAGTGAGAGTTATGTCGGAGGAGAATTTGCTACAGGATTTACAAAAAGGTAAAATTAAGAAATGAGCATAACAGAAAATTATCAAAGGATAAAAAAAGAAATACCAGATAATGTAACTATAGTTGTAGCAGGTAAAACAAGAACTCCAGAAGAAATTATAAAAGTTATAGAAGCAGGAGCTACAGATATCGGAGAAAATTATATACAAGAAGCTGAAAGAATATATAATTCTCTGGGTGAAAAAGCAAAAAAAGTAAGATGGCATATGATTGGAGCATTACAAAAAAACAAAATAAACAAAGCTCTTCCAATTTTTGATGTCATACAAACTGTTGACTCTTTAAAAACCGCTGTAGCTATTGATAGAAGAGTAGAAAGAGCAGGAAAAAAGACAGTTCCTGTTTATATAGAAATAAACATCGGCAGTGAAATAACAAAAGATGGTGTAAAACCAGAATACGAAATTATTGAAAGTTTAGTCAGAGAAATATCAAAACTTGAACATTTAAGTTTAGAAGGTTTAATGACCATGGGTCCTAGATTTGGAAATCCTGAAGATAGCAGGCCCTATTTCAGAAAAACAAAAGATATTTTTGAAAGAATTAGAGCTCTTAATCTGCCAAATGTTAACATGAAAACACTCTCTATGGGGATGACAAATTCGTATAAAGTAGCAATAGAAGAAGGAAGCAATATGATCAGGTTGGGAACAATTGTATTTGGAAAAAGAAAATATGAAAATTGAAATTTTGGGGACTGAATCCTTGGGGGTAAGAGGCTTGAGTTGTTTTGTAGAGACGAAAAATCGTAAAATACTAATCGACCCGGGTATAGCCTTAGGTTATATAAGACACAAATTACTTCCTCATCCTTTTCAAATAGCCATAGATGAGAGAATACAAAAAAAGATTACAGACAGATGGCAGAAAGCTACTGATATAATAATAAGCCATTTTCACGGTGATCACACCCCTTTAGTAGATGCGAATCCGTATCAGCTTAATATTAAAAGAGTAGATGGGTTAAATCCAAATGTCAGGATATGGACTAAGGATGCATCACATCTTTCCCCAGTTGAAAAGAAAAGAGCAGAGTTTCTTTCTCCTATTTTAAAAAAGGATTTTATCTCAGGAGAAGGAAAAAAGCAAGGAGAGATGACTTTTTCTAAATCAATACCTCACGGAGAAGCATTTAATAATTTAGAAACAGTAATGATGACTAAAATAGAAGATGATGATGTATTTGTGCATGCCCCTGATATTCAACTTCTTAATAACGAATCTATTTCTCAAATATTATACTGGGAGCCTAACATAGTATTAGCTGGCGGGCCACCTTTTTATTTATTTAAACTTTCTCAAGAACAAATTAAAAGAGCTTGGCATAACGCCATAAAACTTTCACAAAAGGTTGATATCTTAATTCTTGATCATCATTTAATGAGGAGTTATGAAGGAGTTAGATGGTTAAAACATTTATCATCTGAAACAGGAAGAAAGGTTATATGCGGGGCTGATTTTATGAAAAAACCAAGAATGTTGCTTGAAGCCAAACGTAAAAGTTTATATAGAGATATGCCTGTCCCTCAAGGCTGGCACGAAGCTTATGCCAAAGGTGAGGTTAATACTGATCATTATTGGAATTTGGCTAAAAAACTTTATAAACATTTAAGATTTAATGATTATTATAATGATTAAAAAGAATAACAAAATAGACTTATTCCCCACGAGGGAGTTAAAAAAAGATGAGGGGAGGTGAAAAAGATGAAATCAAGGAGCTTATTGATTAAAGCGATGGTATTAGGTGCTCTATTGGTGTTTTTGTTTTCCAACACTGGGGTAGTTGCTTCTCAAAAGAAACGCGCTATAACCGCGACGGGCGAGGGAATAATTCTTAATTATAGTGAAGAAATTTATTGGAGTGAGGAACAATTCAACCAGGAATATGAGAAATACTCTGAGAATAAGGAAAAGTATCTGGAAAATTTTATAGAAAGCTTTTCAGATATGTGTTTGGAACCCGGTCTTACGGCTACTGATTGGAGAGTATCTCTTGAGTCTCGATATAGCCTGAAAACTAAGAAAACCACACATTTAACTTTGGTCCAGTGCATAATCGATGGAGCAGCTAGTGGGACAGCAGAAAGTCCTTACTTTAGAACTGAATGGTTGCTAATGCCTATTTTACCAAGGGGAATCGATCTTTACAACTTTAAGTATCTAACAGATAAAACACTCGTTTATGAAGATACGGTTAACCGTACTCCAATAAAAATTACCTTTAAGTTCTCGAAGCCTATAAGTCATTGCCACTATCACATTTGGTATAAGTAGGTTTTAAGCGAAGAGGGCGAAGCAGGTAAAATAATTACGGCCTAAAATACTAATCCAATGTGACCAATGAAGATTGTCCTAATCCAGATTAAACAATACAAGGAGGGATAACTTATGGAAAAGAATGTTGTTGTGATAGGAGGAGGGCCAGCCGGCACCACGGCAGCCATTAGTGCGAGAAGATATTATCCGAATGCCAGGATAAAGCTCATTCGTCAGGAAGAGAAAGTTCTAATTCCCTGTGGCATACCTTATGTTGTCGGGACTGTTAGATTTCTAGAGAAGAACCTTATTCCCGATGCGGTGCTTTCAAACAACAATATTGAGTTAATTGTAGATAAAGTTACCTCTATAAATAAAGAAGCTAAAACTCTTTCCACGGTTAAACATAACACTATTAGTTATGACAAACTGGCATTGGCAACCGGTTCTTTAGCTCTGATTCCTCCACTGCCAGGTGTGGACTTGGATAATGTCTTTGTGACAAAGAAAGAAATAAAGTACCTCCAGAATTTCTTAGATGCTTTAGATAAGGCTAAAGATGTTGTCATTATTGGTGGGGGTTTTATTGGATTAGAGTTTGCTGATGAGTGTAAAAAGAGAGGTATCCAACACGTAACAATAATAGAGTTACTTCACCACTGTTTGCTTTTGGCTTGTGATGAGGAAATATGTAAACGTGTGGAACAAAAGCTACAAGAAAGGGGCGTAAACCTTCTAACCAACAGAAAGGCAGAATCTATACTTGGGACAAAAAAGGTGGAATATGTTCAACTGAAAGGCGGAGAAAGAATTAAGGCAGATCTGGTAATTTTAGGCATAGGTGTTGTTCCTAATGTAGAGCTTGCCGAGAAGACTGGTTTAAAAGTAGATAAAAAGACGGGTGTATGGGTCGATGACTTTATGAGAACCAACGATGAGGGTATTTTTGCCTGTGGTGATTGTGCTGAGAAAAGGTGTTATCTAAGTGGTACACCAGTGCCTATTTGGCTGGCCTCAGTTGGTACTACTGAAGCTCGGATAGTTGGAGCAAATTTATTCACTACTCGTAAGAGAATGGAATGTGCCATAGGTATATTCTCCACTTGTTTTGGCGACCTTGCAGTCGGATCTGCGGGCCTAACAGAGAGAAGAGCCAAGGAATTAAATATAGATGTTGTGACAAGTGAGACTGTTGCTCCAGATAAACATCCGGGCGGCATTCCGGGAGCTAAGGAATTGGGAGTCAAGCTGATTTTCGAGAAAGATACTGGTTTACTTATAGGGGGCCAGGCTTATGGAGGTAGCTCAGTTGGTGAGCTGATAAATTTCATTGGTGCCCTTATTCAACACAAAATGCGTGCAGACGAAATAGCAACTTTCCAGATGGGTACTCATCCAATGCTAACTGCCTCCCCCATAGCTTATCAAATTATAAATGCTGCTGAAATTGCCTCAACGAGGAGATGAGCGAAACCATTCTTCCTGCTTGGATCAGCTTTAAAAATTAAAAGGTGAAAAGATGCTTCAGGTAAGAGAAGAGATATGTATCGGGTGCGGACTATGTGCGAGCCTTTGTCCTCAAAGAGCCATAAGCATTGTCTGGGGTAAGGCTCATATTGACCAGATAATGTGTACAAATTGTCGTCGCTGTCAGGAGGTCTGTCCTAGGGGTGCAATTAAAGAAGAGATTAAAGTTACATCCTTAGACGAACTAAAACTCACCGTCCAAAATCTGGAAGAAGAAATAGACAAAACTATGCAAAGGCTTGAAAAGCTAGAAAACAGGAGATAGCTAAGATGACCAGGATATTCTTTCCTCAATTCAAGAAAGGTAAGCAGGGAATCGAGATTGAAAAAGGAAATATTTTAAACTCTGCAAGGAAGGTTGGCATAGAGATACCTTCAGAGTGTGGTGGAAGAGGCTTATGTGGT
>Ga0307430_1000860_pt1 | contig 24199 bp, 19 predicted proteins | sample SalMarWE160130MG_FD_202159 | JGI IMG/M metagenome (GOLD analysis project Ga0307430, IMG submission 202159) | Salt marsh sediment microbial communities from the Plum Island Ecosystem LTER, Massachusetts, United States - WE1603-130 | ecosystem: Environmental > Aquatic > Marine > Intertidal zone >...
CCAGTTTTGTATTGCGTGTGGCGATTTCTTTATAATCAATACGTAGCTCCTGCTGTTTATTTATTGTAATTATCGCATTATCTAAAAGCTCTCCTAATTCTTTATCAATTGTAGGTACCGTGTCTTTTATTGAGGCTACATTCTCTTCCGCTCTATAAAAATTATCTATTTTAACTATGCCTTCTTTCACCTGGATAAGAACATCCTTATTATCCAAAACTTGCACACTAAACTTTGTACCGTATACTCTTATCCGAGTATAATCCGTCAGAACTTCAAACAGCGAATCCGTACCGGGCATTTCAACCGAGCATTCAATTTTACCATTACTAAGAAACAGTGAGCTATTTTCTACGGTGTCGCTATACCCCAGAGTACGCAGTTCAATTTGACTTAACTCCAGAAGCTTTACCTGTGTATTCTTTCCCATGCTAAAGGTAATTGTATTATCTTTTTCTGTGGAGAGGACCGTGCCCTTTTTGTACTCCCCTTGCTTAAGGACGCTTCTGTTTTCCTTATCTAAAGCCGTTCTTTCATAGACTGTGCCTTGAACGGATACTATATTAACAGTTGATTCAGGCCACAGAAAATCACGGAGCACAAAAAACCATAGCCCGAAAACCAGAATAAGAACTGCGGCCACGGGCAGTGCGTATTTAACAATAGATAGGGCAAAGATATTTCTTCTCTTACGCGTTCGCTCTATTTCAGTTGAAAGAAGACTACGCAGTGCTTTTTCATGAGCTTTATTATCCGCTTCAGGTATACGGAGATTCTTTAAATGTTTGTCTATTCCCTTTAGTTCCTTATCCATTTTAGTCGACCTGCAGTCTCTCCTTTAGTTTCTTTAAACTCCTTTGTAACATTGAGCGCAGCGTTGTCTCTTTTATATTAACGATTTCAGCTATTTCCGCATAAGACCTGTGTTCAAAATAGTAAAGTTCGATTATGAGCGATTCTTCCGGCTTTAATTTTTTTAATTCCTGTCTTACGGCCATAAAATCAACATATATCTCGGGCGCAACGCTTTGCTGCTCAACCAAAATGCATTTAAATTGATCCTGCTCTTCTTCAATACTAAACGTATTCTTTGTCCCCTTCTTTCTATGATGCATGAGAACCTCATTTGTTGCGATTTTATAGATCCAGGAATTAAAATTTTTTATATCCGGGCTGTTCTTCTTTACATGCCGCAAGGCCTTGAAGAAGGTTTGTGACGTAATATCCTCAGCGGTTTCTCTGTGAAACACATGGCGCAAAATAAAATTGATTATTTTTTTATAGAATTTATCGTAGTAGCGGAGAAAATCTTGTTCATAAATAACAGGTGACACTGGTGCTTTCCAATTAACATACCACAAGCCTGTGGTTTCAATTTCGTTTTTAGTTATATTTCAACTTATTGATTAAAAATCTAATATAAAATTAAAAAGATTATAGAATAATAAACATTATGCTTCAAGTCATTTTCTGACGCGTGTAATCATTCACAATAACTTGACAAATGAAAGATCTCATCATATGTTCATGTTATGGCCATTGATCAGATGAAAGATTTATTAAAGTCATTATTTGAAAAAAAGGGAGTTATAAAGGCTTTTCTTTTCGGTTCCAGAGCCAGAGATTCAGCTTCAGTTCATTCAGATATAGATATCATCATTATAGATAACGAAAAACTACCCTATTTAAAAAGACTCGATAAGTATTATTATGATATTGTTAACACCTTGCGTGAATTGGTAGACATTTTCATATATAGCGAACAAGAATTTGCCAGTATGCTTCAAGGACCATTTTAAAGCCGCGCTATGAAAGAGAGTATAATCTTATATGAGCATTGAAAAATTCAAAAAGAAGCTCAATCACTGGATAAACTTTATATTCCCACACGCTATCCAAACGGATTACCTGATCTCATTCCGTATGAAGCCTATAATGAACAAGATGCCCTAAGGGCTTTAGAAGCTGTAAATACAATTCTTGAACAGATAGAAAAAAATCTTTTATTCAAATAGCGATCCTATTACGGCCTTTTTCTTTAGCCGCATACAAATTTTTATCAGCAATTCTTATTACATCGTTCAATTCCTTATCAGGATCAGATACTAATTTATTGTGTGACATACCGATACTAATAGTTACCGGGATTAATTTCCTTGTTCGTTCTTCAACCGAACTTCTGATTTTTTTACCTACTATTTTTAAAGTCGCTTTGTCAATATTCGAAAGAAACACTACTATCTCTTCCCCGCCTATAGCGGCCGACAATATCGGAGCGCCTTACATTAGCTTTGATTGAGTCTGCAATTACAACTAATAATTCATCCCCTTTCTGATGTCCGTATGTATCATTAATCTTTTTAAAATTATTGATATCTATCATCATTATGCCAATGTAATATTCATTGCGCATAGCTAAATGCGAGAGAAGATTCATTGCGTCGAATAAGCCTTTACGGTTTAATATGTCCATCAAAGTATCATGGGTAGTCATAGTAGCCAGCTTTTTATTATCATACCAGAGTGTAGCCACCGTCTCACCTAATAGTTCCAATTCAAGCGAATTAAGCATATATTCATCAATTTTCGCTATAAACTTGCGGATATGATCGCAGAAACCGATACGGAATTTATTACCATAGAAAAAAAGAAATTCTTAAGCTTTATAAGCAATACCGACTTTGAAAAAACACTGCTCCGCTTTATCAGAAACAGAAAGAGGGGTTTGGGGATAGCCCATCATTACAATTTTTATAAAAACAGACCGGTGTATATTTATTAACCTTAATGGCTTTTAAATGGATATTACTTAAAGCTCCCTTATCTCCACTCCGCCGTCATTCTGCACGGTAATTATATACGTACTACCTTCTCTTACCCCGGCTATCTCAGTTTCACCATTTACTATTAACGGTTTAAATTTAGAATCAATATGCACCACATAGAGATCATCGCAACATCATCGTTACATTTTTAGAAGCAGGTAGGTACGAAAAAAGAATTCTTACACTTGAATGATAGTATAAGTCTTCCTTTTATTTTACTTAAAATCTATATTCATGTAAGGATTATATCCTTTAAAAGTAATTACCAATTTTAAAACTCATAATATACTATTACTCCATCTGAGTCCATGAAATTCCCTTCCGAATCATAAGCTTCAACTTCAATGTAATTTTCACCCGGCTCAAGCCATACATCAAATATAAAGCTTGTTCCAAACGTTGTACCATAGTGAACTCCATGTGCATAGCAGTCTATTTGTTCGGCATATTCATTAACCCAACCATCAACTGTTATCCAGTCGGTATGAAATATTTGATAATATTTAGGCGAATCAATAACAACAACACTTAATATACTGTCAAGTAAATCGCAGTTTATAAAAAGAAAGACAGTTAAAATGAGGAAAATAATACAAATTTTCATATTCTTACTTTTCCTTCTAAAAAATGTCCAGTTCTTTGAGGAAATTGCAAAACTCAAAATATATTAAGTTAGTAAAATACTTATTCTTTATACCATAATAAGTTAGCAATTTCCATTTTAGGAGCTTCTTGCAAAAATGTTATTTTTGCAAGAAGCTCTTTTAATAAAACATTTTTAAATACGTTAAAGTTTTTAAAAAGCAAATGTTACTCCCACACCAAGAGAATCTAACTGCCAGTCATCCATTAAGTTGCCTATAGTATGGCTGCCACCAAACAGGCTCAATCCCATTCCTACTCTGATTTCAGAATATGATAACTAATTGATAATCAGTAAGAATAGAATAATCGCAATTATTTTTTTCATGCAGCATCCTCCTTTTATCTTAAATTACCACTGAAATATCATTACTAGTTATTATTTTATTTTCCAGTTGAGAATATAGATCTGTTTAAAGATTATGTCGCCCCAGTATGAGATTTGGTACCTATTCTTTATGTATCTCAATGTAGCGAGACGGGGACATGAAATATTTTTTCTTGAAAACACGATTGAAACTTGTTTTAGATGTAAATCCTGAATCAAAAGATAGTTCAAGAAGGGACTTGGTTTTATATTGTTTACTTTTAATTAATTCGATAAAGTGATCAAGTTTAAAATCATTTATAAAGCTATTGAAATTAGTATGATATTCATCATTAATCACAAATGAAAGCACATTAAAATGAACACCAACCATTGCGGACAGTTTTTGAAGGGTTAAAACGGAATCTTGATAAACTTTATCCTCTTTCATAATTTTCTGAATACGGTCTTTAATGTTATTGATTTCTGCTTTATTTAAATGAAGCCTCGCTTTTATTTTAGTTCTTACGTCATCTCTTGAAAACAATTGAGGATGTGAGATCGTAAAAAACGTTAAAACGTAAAGAAAAATAATAAATGATAAATACTGTGCGACAACTAAAACTGATAAAAAAACAGATGTAGTATATATACTGGAAATCACTAATGAGAATAAAACAATAACCCAACAAAATGAAAATATAATTAAAAGCGAGATAAGCCAGCGTTTCATTACCGGTTTCTTTACAAGAAGACGAAAATGATCTTTAAATTGCCATATAGAAAAAAAACAAGCAAAGCAATAAGAACAACCGCTGATTAATTTTAGTACATTGAAAATCGATATAAAAAGCACTGGTGTATTATAATAAGATTGAATTGTTATATCTCTAATTGTCTCAAGACTATTAAGAGAAAACATGATTATATACCATCCTATTTCAATAACAAATGGAGCCAGATGAAGCCATAATAATCTCGGCTTATTATACTCTCCCTGAAGCATGCTTCTGATATACCAATAAAATAAAGGACCAAATAAAAAACCAAGTGGATTAATTAATGCTAATAAATATGGTACTTGAATTAAAAATGTTACAACATCAGAAACTGTTGAGATCAAATAGATGGAAAGAATAAAAAGAAAAATGCAAAGTAGACTGATCCTTTTTCTTTTTAGAAAAAAAATAACAGCGAGTATAAAAGCTTGCAAGGAACCAAGTATTTTACATATATCTATCAAGTTCATAGTATTCTAATCCCTATCAATAATCTTAAATCTCAACTTATACTTTATATCACTGTTTATATGATTTTAAGGATTAACATTTATTTAAATGAACTTTAACTATATCTCCCTTATCTCCACTCCGCCGTCATTCTGCACGGTAATGATATACGTACTACCTTCTCTTACAGGCAGGGGATAGGTAATCTGTCCCTGCAGGGTCTTTATACCCGGAATAATCCCCTGATTCTCCAAAACAAAATTATATACGGCCTCTGTAATGCCCTGCGGGCGTTTAATAGGATGGCGGTTAAAGGTGACCTCCGTTGCGCTGCTCTTTGCAGGATCATAGTGCAGCATGGCGTCGAAGCGGTACCAGGTCTTGGCACCGAAGAAAACAAAAAAATCATCAAAAATAATCAGTTTGGCCTCAGGAGCAAAATTAACCCCTTCGGTAACCACCACCTCCGTCTCTCCGGTTGATAGCATGAGCTCATATTTTATGATACCGTCCTTAATAGCGTCCACCCGCACCCTGGCTATCTCGGTTTCACCGGTAAAAGCCACAATGGCCTGTAAAAAGAGAAAAATCGTAACGATTAATAAGACAAACAGCACAGCAATCGGGATACCGAACAGTTTTTTGAAACGCAGGGCCAAAAAGAAAATCGCCGCTATAATCAAAAAAAAGACGAATAATCCAACCGGGTCTTTAAGAAACTTATCCGGTCCTGGTACAAACAGGGCACATAATAAGGTAACAAATCCACAAAAAAGAAAAAGCATAATAAGCGATCGTTTGCGTTCTTTGGCCCGGGCAGGATCCTTGGCTTTTTTGCTGGAGCGCAGTAATTTATTTAATGCGGCCCCCGTAAAAAAGCCTGCGGCAAGCAGCCAAGGATACGGACTTATTAAAAAAACACTAAAAATCATAGAGCGCTCCGTATTTTTTCTGTAAATACTCTATAAAAAAACGCGGATTAAGCTGTTCTCCAGTTACACGCTGACAGAGTTCTCCCGCCGGATATACCGCTCCGTGGCAATGGATATTTTCCTCAAGCCATCTTCGTACGGGTTTAAGATTACCCTGCGCCAGCTCTCGTTCCAGACCGGGCTGTTCTCTGCAAAGAGTATCATAAAATTGGGCCGCGTAGAGATTGCCCAGCGTATAGGTGGGGAAATACCCGAACGCCCCCATGGACCAGTGGATATCCTGCAAGCACCCTTGTGCATGGTTTTCGGGTTCAATTCCCAACAGGTTTTTTGATTCCTGCTTCCAGGCTTGCGGCAGATCCTCCACCCCAAGCTCGCCCGATATAAGCTTCTTTTCCAGCTCAAACCGTAAAATAATATGAAGATTATAGGTTACCTCATCGGCCTCAACCCGAACAAGCGACGGCTTGACGCAATTTATAGCCCTATAAAACTGTCCGTACTCCACATTGTTGAGAACCTCAGGGAAGAACCGTTTTAACTGCGGAAAAAATCCCTTCCAAAAAGACAGGCTTCTTCCCACCATATTCTCCCATAAACGCGACTGCGATTCATGAATGCCCAATGAAGCCGCATTACCTAAAAGAGTACCCTTTATCTCCTCAGCGAATCCTAATTCATACAGTCCGTGCCCGGATTCATGAATAGTACCGAAGAGTGATGTGGGAAAATATTTTTCATTATAGCGGGTGGTGAGCCTGACGTCATCCACTCCCAGGGTTGTGGTAAAAGGATGGGCCGAAACATCCAGCCGGCCGCGCTCAAACTCAAAATTCATGGCCCTCAGAACAAACAGATTGAACTCGGCCTGCTTTTCTGCAGAAAAGCGGTGGGTTAAAACTGTGTCGTCTATTCTTTGTTTTGAAGCGACAATCTGCTGTACCAGCTGTACCAGCGGTTCCTTTAAACGGCTGAATACCTCTTCCACTTCTCTACAGGTCATCCACGGCTCATATTCGTCGAGCAGCGGATCGTAAGCAGAGTCGGTATAACCCAGACAATCCGCTATCTGTTTTAATAAAGTAATTATCTTTTCCAGGTGCGGCTGGAACAGCTTGAAATCCGAAGCCTTTCGGGCTTGAATCCATACTCCTTGAGCCACACTCGTGGTTTTTGCCATTTCTACAACTAGCGACTGCGGTATTTTAGCCGCGCGGGTATGTCTTCTGAACGTTTCGCGGATAAAGGCGCGTTCCAGCTCCGAAAGCCCGGCATTACCCGATGGATTTTCCGGAGTGGCTCCCAGTTCCGCTAAAAGCTCCGCGCACTGCGGATTGGTTATCTTTTCATGAATCATACCCTGTAAAAGCGCGATCTGTTCCGACCGTTCATAGAGAGCCTTGGCAGGCATATATGTCTCCTGATCCCAGCCTAAGAGTGCGGCTGTATGAGCAAGAAGCACTATTTCTTTATCTATCTCCCTTAACTGTTTTAGGGCTTTTTCCACTTTACCCTCCTCTTTAATTTTTAATAATTATATGTGCTGCTACCGATAAACTCACGCAGTAGTGAATTGCCGGGAATAATGCTCTCTTCTTTCCAGGCCGGGATCTGAGCAAATAATCGATCAAGCCTCACCGCCCTTTCATAAGCATCCTCCGCATGAATATCATCCTGTAGGTCCTTAATATACCGCGACAGATATGGAACTATTCTCTGCTTCATCACCGGAAGCTCATAGGCCAAATAACTGTTTACAATAACATCAACCTCATTTATTTTGGAAACAATATAACGCAGTTCCGAGCGGCGCACATGATGCCAGTGCTTTAATGTAGTAAGCGGATCATAATTTCGATACTGCATGTCACGTACCATGCGCCGGCACATCCTTACATCGCTCCAGCGAATAAATTTCATGTCCTTATCTTTAAGTTGAGACAGGGTTTCAATATATAATCTGAACTTACAGTCTTCCGGAATTCCTTTTGTCATCTCAGGAAACATACCGTGCAGTGAATCAATTAATATTATACCTTTTTCAGGCAGGGCTATTTTATCGGCAACACCCTGGCGTTTTCCCGTTTTAAAATCATAATAGGGAACCTGAACGGTATCTCCATTAATTAATGATTTTAGGTGCTTATTGACAAGCTTTAAATCAATGGCTTGGGGAGTTTCAAAATCATAATCACCATGGCTGTCTCTGGGATGAAGATCGAGATCCAAAAAATAGTTATCGATATTAAGCGCTACCAAGTTATGCCCTAATATCTTCAACTTTTCCGTCAGTTTGATTGTGGTAGTGGTTTTGCCGGAAGCCGAAGGTCCTGCTATAATAATAATCTTTACCTCAGGTAAACGCTGACTAATTTTAGAAAATGCACGCTCAATTTCTTCACTGTAAAACATTTCGGCAGCTTCAAGCAGCTCTTTTAAATTCCCCTTCGCAACAATCTCATGCAGCTGGTTAACCGATACACACATGTTATCTACAGCCCAGGATAATGCCTGCCACAGCTTATGGTAAGGCACATTATCTCTGGAATAGGCAAGGCTTTGTCTGCCGGCCCTTTTCAGGGTGTGCTCGTACCTGTAGACGATATAGGCCTTGGCGGTTTTGGCATGACCGCGTTCGATAAGACACTTTTCTACAATATCCTGTACTTCTTCGACCGTAGGAAAGCTCCCACGATAATTACGTTTTTCAAGCATGACCACCACATCATCGGCTGCAGCTTCCGCGGTTTTTCTATCTCTGCCGCCTACTGCCACCGCTGCCTGGAGAATGGCAAACACAATCTTTTCTTTATCAAAGGGGACAATTCTGCCGTCTCGTTTTACGATTTTTTTTATCATAGCAATGGCTAAATCAGACTCTTTTCCAGCACTTTTTGTTTTATAAACTTAAGCCAATCAGCAAGAGTAAGATTGTTCATTTTTTCTCCTGTACGCGTTCTGATCGATACGGTGCCTGCAGCCTGCTCGTTCTCGCCCACAATCAGCATATACGGTATCTTTTGCTGCTGTGCCTTGCGTATCTTGGCATTCATCCTGTCATCGCTCAGATCTGAGATAATGCGGATTTCAGCCTGGTGTAAGGATTTTTCAACTTCCTCCGCATATCCGATAAAAGGCAGGGCTACAGGAATGACAACCGCCTGCACAGGGGCCAGCCATACCGGAAATGCACCGGCAAAATGTTCAATAAGCACCCCGAAAAAGCGTTCAAATGAACCCAAGAGTGCTCTGTGAATCATAAAGGGCCGCTTTTCTCTGCCGTCGCTGTCCACAAACGTCATGTCAAAGCGTTCCGGCATATTAAAGTCAAACTGAATCGTGGACATCTGCCATTCTCTGCCCAAAGCGTCCTTTACCTTCAAATCTATCTTTGGTCCGTAAAAGGCTCCCCCACCTTCATCAAGCACATAGGGAAGGCCTTCGGCTTGGATCGCTTTTTGCAGTGACGAGACAGCTTTATCCCAATCCGCATCCTCCCCAACGCTCTTTTCGGGCTTCGTGGCCAGGTAGGCTTTTATCTCGTTAAATTGAAATGTTTTCCAGACAGCAAGCGAAAATTTTAACACCCGTGCTATTTCTTCTTCTACCTGATCCGGCGTACAGAAGATATGAGCATCATCCTGTGTAAAACCTCTCACCCGCAACAGACCGTGGAGCACTCCGGAACGCTCATATCTGTATACTGTACCCAGTTCCGCCCAGCGCAAAGGCAGCTCGCGATACGATCGTAAAGCTGATTTGTAAATCAGGATATGGAAAGGACAGTTCATGGGTTTTATATAGTAATCGGCATTATCTATTTCCATAGCTGCATACATATAATCCTTATAAAAACCCAAATGCCCCGATGTCTGCCATAACCAGGCCTTGCCGATATGCGGAGTATAGATCAGCTCATAGCCGTTTTTGAAGTGCTCATTTTTCCAGAAATCTTCTATAATATGCCGTATTCGTGCACCTTTGGGATGCCAATAAATAAGACCTGCACCCGCTTCCTCATGAGTTGAAAATAGGTCCAGCTCTTTACCCAGCCGCCTGTGGTCCCTGCGCAGGATCTCTTTTCTCTTTTCTAAATATTCCCGCAGTTCCTTGGGAGTATTCCAAACCGTACCGTAAATACGCTGCAGCATGGCACGCTTTTCATCTCCGCGCCAGTAAGCGCCGGCCACAGTAAGAAGCTTAATGGCCTTGGGATTAATAAGAGAAGTGTTCTTTATATGCGGTCCGCGGCAGAGATCGCTAAAGCCATCATGCACATATATGGATATTTCCGCGTCTTCCGGCAGGTCGTCAATCAGCTCAAGCTTATAGGGTTGGCTTTTGAATATTTTTTTTGCCTGTGTTCGTGTAATCACCTTTTTTTCAAAGTCATATTTTGCCGTTATAATCTGGCGCATTTTTTCTTCTATCGTATCAAGGTCCTCCGGTGTCAGGCTGCGGGAAAGCTCAAAATCATAATAAAAACCGTCCTCGATCGCCGGTCCTATGGCAATCTTGGCTTCAGGAAAAAGTTTGAGTACTGCGTCGGCCATAACATGAGCGGTGGAATGTCTTAATTCATGTAGTTCACTTGGCGCTTCAGCCATATTGTCCTCCCCATGCTAATTAAACATTAAAGTAATATCGGAAATCATCCTTTTTTGTTATAACTACGGATTGTATTAATATATACGACCCTTACCTTACTTTGTCAAGCAAAGCATGGGCCTGCTCCCTCTCATATCATTGTAAATTGTGAATAAGCTCATCTATCCAATCAAGCAAAGCATCGTTTACATGCTGAACTTGTGATAATAGTACTATTCCCGTCTTGCTTATGGTGCTCCATGCCTGTTCGTCTCTTTTGATATCCTGTTTGCGTTTTTCCAGCTTGGTCTTTAGTTTTATAACCAACTGCTGACTCTTATGTTTAGGCAGTTTATCCAAATTTACTATAACAGGATTAAACTCAAAATGATATTTTATTTTCTCATCCGCGTACTTATCCATTAATACATAAAATAACTGTCTGCCGCTTTCAGTAATGGTATAAATTGTTTTTTCGGGCATTTCTCCGTGTTTTTCAGAGGTGGAAGACAAATAACCCTGCTGCTCCAGTTTTTTCAGATTTTTATAAATTGCGGGAATACTCAAGCGTACAAGGTCTTTGAGCTCATGCTGCTCTACAAACTTGGCCAGATCATACGCGCTAATAGGTGCAGAGATAACCAATCCTAATAAAGTAAGATCGATCGCAGACAATTACAGCTCCCCTCCTCAAGTTACTGTAACTTATAAGAAGTTATACATTTTGATCTCGAGTGCTTGATATAAAGAATCGGGTTAAGCAGAGAACCCCCCCAGTTGCTGCCACAAGTATTTTAATTCAACTGTTTCTTAAGGCAGCCTATCCTCTGCTATGCCAACCCAATTCCTTGTTACTATAATTTATAGTACTATAAATTATAGTATTTGTCAACACTTTTTTACATTTTTTTATTATTTTTGACCGGATTTACAGGATTAAAAGTGAATTGACTAAACCAGTGCTTTACTTCAAAATAACTTCATGTCTCAAGTATTAATTGGAACCAGCGGATATTCGTACAAAGATTGGATAGGCCCTTTTTATGCTAAAGGAACGGAGGCCTCCGATTATCTGGCCTTTTACGGTAAAGAGTTCAATTTTGTAGAGCTCAATTTTTCGTATTATAAGCAGCCGGATGCCTTTATGCTGGAAAGAATGCTTAAAAAAGTTCCTGCCGATTTTCATTTCGCCATTAAGGCGCATAGAATACTAACCCATGAAATAACAGACAGCTGTTCACAAGATATTAAAATTTACAAAGATGGTATTAAACCCCTGCTGGATGCACAGAAGCTGGGTGCAGTTCTTTTACAGTTTCCCTACAGCTTTCACTATACTCCGCAAAACCGTAAACATTTGGACTCTATAAGCACACAGTTTGAAGGTTATCCTCTGGCGGTTGAATTCAGAAACAATGAATGGCATAAAGAACATGTTTTTGAAAGATTTGCAGCACGCAGCATATGCTACGTCAATGTGGATATGCCGGACCTGCCAAAATTATTAGAGCCGTCTGCTCTTGTTACATCTCCTTTGGCCTATATTCGCTTTCACGGCAGAAATAAAAAGATGTGGTGGCAGGGTGATAACGTAACCCGGTATGATTATCTTTACAATGATAATGAGCTCGATGATTGGGTGGAGCGCATAAAGCAAATTTTACAAAAAGCCAAAATACTCCTCATCGCCTTTAATAATCACTCGCGGGGACAGGCAGTTGTAAATGCCCGTAAAATGAAGGAACTACTATTAATTTAGAATATTGAACAATTAAAAGTAATGTCTCACAGATTTATCACTTTACATCATCATGAGTAGATAGTATATTTAATATATATAATAGTTAATATTAACCTGGGAGGTTGATATGAAAAAAATACTAAATTATATCTTATTAATATTTGCAAGCTTATTTCTTTTTACCTGTCTTCCCGCTGCCAAAGCGGAAACATCCTCTCAGCCAACTGATGTTGAGAACAATCCGCTTTGGATCCAATCACTGCGTACTTCTTACCCTGCCGGTTCCGAGCTTACTATTATAAGCACTCTGCAAAATACACCCACATTAACAAATAAGCTGATTTCCTATAAAGTTGAAGGCCTTGTGCTGAACGCCCTACTTTCTATTCCCAAACAGAAAAAACCCGCCTCGGGTTTTCCGGTAATTATCCTTAATCACGGACACATAGATCCCAAAAAATATTCAACTCTCAATTCCTATAAATATATCGCGGATTATTTCGCGGCTAACGGATTTTTGGTGCTCAAACCCGATTACCGCGGCCATGCGCAATCGGAAACCCGTTCGGAATTACACGGCCTTGAGAGATTATCCTATCCCATCGATGTTCTTGCCCTGCTCTCTTTAGTACCTGAAATCGCGGAAGCGGATCAGGATAACATCTTTATGTACGGTCACTCCATGGGCGGGCAAATTACTCTTACTGTGTTGGAAGTAACTAATCAGATAAAAGCAGCATCGCTTTGGGCTGCTGTTTCCGAGCTCTTTCCGGAAAGCAGTCTTTACTTTATAAGAAAGCGAGATGCAAAACTGGCGGAACAGCGCTCAAGCCAATACACAAAAATGTTCGGGAAGGATAATTTTATTAAATTCTCCCCCAGCGCTTACACTCATCTCATTCAAACGCCGCTCATTATTCATCACGGCACCAAAGATGAATCGGTGCCATACGCCTGGACTGTGAATCTTTTAAAAGTACTGGATAAAAATAATATTGATTACACATTTTATTCCTATGAAAACGAAAACCATAATTTATCGAAATATTCATTTTATACCGCTTTAAAGCGGGATGTTGAATTCTTTAAGAAGCACATAACCTCAAACTAAATGGGCTAAATAATTATCAGGGAATATATATTCGTTTAATCCCCTTGACTTTAAACTTATTTTTGTAGTTGTATGGGAAAGTAATCAGCAATTCTCATTTTGACAAATGAGAATCACTATTACGAGGTTTGTTGTGAAATACGACGTGCTCATAGCCGGAGCCGGACTAGCCGGCAGTACCGCAGCCCGGCTGCTTGCCGAACACAATAAAAAGGTACTCATTGTAGAACGGTTAAATCATATTGCCGGCCACTGCTACGACTTTAAAAACAAACATGGAATTACTGTTCACAAATACGGCCCTCATATCTTGCACACGGATATGACGGAAGTATGGGAATTCCTTGGGCGTTTTGGCAAAATAAGACCGTACGAGCATAGAGTACTAAGCTCTGTAAACGGCATGCTCCTCCCTTTCCCGATTAATAGAGATACGATTGCCAAACTTTTTAATATAGAGCTTTCATGTTCACAGGTAAAAGAATTTTTAAAAAAGGAAGTCAATAAGTCTCATTTTTCAAATCCGCCGCAAAATTTTAGAGATCAGGTATTATCACAGGTTGGAGAAAGACTCTATGAGACCTTTTATATGAACTATACAATCAAACAATGGCAGAGAAACCCCGAAACGTTAGCCGCAGAAATCGCAGCACGCATACCGGTACGTGATAACACGGACGACCGCTACTTTACGGATGAAAATCAAGGCATTCCACTTCCAGGATTTACTTCCCTGGTAGAGAATATGCTTAACCATCCCAATATCACACTAGAGCTTGCTACGGATTTTTTTAATATAGCGGATACTGTGCAGAGAGACATCACGGTTTTTACGGGACTGCTGGACCAGTATTTTAAATTCAAATATGGCAAGCTGGAATACCGTTCGTTGGATTTGGTCTTTGAAACATTTTCCAGGGAGTACTATCAGCCGGCTGCGGTGGTCAATTATCCTAACGACCATGAGTGGACACGAATTACTGAATTCAAGTATTTCACAGGAGAATCATCACCTCATACTACAGTCTGTTTTGAATATCCAAAAGCCCACGGAGAACCCTATTATGTAGTAATGAACCGAGAGAATATAAACAAAAGAAATAAGTATATGACTGAAGTAACAAGCCTGGAAAAACAGGGGCTGTGTTTTTTTGTAGGCAGGCTGGCAGAATATAAATATTATAATATGGATCAGGTAATCGCCGCTGCCATACACAAGGTTAAAAAGATTATCTCCTGCTACCCTTAAACAGTCTAACTTTCAAAATAGGTATACCCCTGCAAACCATCGGCGTACGCGTCCATTATTATCTTACGCTCTTGTGCTGTTATTTTTTTATGTTTCACCGCCCGCTCAGCTGTTTCTTTTATTCTCTCCAAAATAAGTTTGGGAGTGTATTCCACATAACTCAAGACATCGGATACTGAATCACCCGTTAGTTCTTTCCTATACTCCAGCTCTCCGTTCTCATCCAAAGAGATATTCACTGCGTGTGTGTCTCCGAACAAATTATGCAGATCCCCCAGAGTTTCCTGATAGGCGCCTACCAGGAACACACCGAGAATATAATCCTGATCCGCTTTAAATCTATGTAAAAGCAGAAAGTGTTTAATATCATAAAGATCGATGAATTTATCAATCTTACCGTCACAATCACAGGTTGTATCGGCAATAATAGCCGGGTTTACCGGCCGTTCATTCAATCTGTGGATAGGCATGATGGGAAAAAGCTGGTCAATGGCCCAGCTGTCGGGCATGGATTGAAAGAGGCTGAAATTTCCATAGTATATGTCGGTCATGATTCTATTCAGATCCTGGATCTCCTCAGGTACATACTTCAACGACCGGGAGAGTTTGTATATCTTTTCTATTATTTTCCAAAAAAGCTGGTCCGCCTCGCTGCGCTCTCTAATCCCAACCTCTCCCAAAAGAAACAAAGCACGTATCTCATCTCTGTAATGAATAGCATCATGATAGTTTTCCTGCAATTTTCTAACAGAGATCGAATTATACACTTCGACCAGATTCTGACAAACTGCATAGGTGGTATCTTTAATTTCCTGTTTTTTTTCAACCTGAGTCAGCCTGTTTACATCCAGAATATTAAACAATAGTACCGAATAATAGGCTACCAGTGCTCTTCCTGCTTCGGCCACAATTGTAGGATGAGCAATATTTTCTTTATCTAGTGTTTCCATTATTACTTCGATAATATCTGCGGAGTACTCATCTACGGAATAATTTCTGCTGCTCACAAAATTGGTTTTAGAACCATCATAGTCCACAGCCAATCCTCCTCCGATATCCAAATACCCCATGGTCGCACCTTCTTTTGCCAGTTGTAAATAATAATGGCTGGCCTCACTAACAGCATTTCGAATATCCCGAATATCCGGTATCTGTGAGCCCAAATGATAATGGAGGAGTTTAAGAATATGCAGCTTGCCCTCTTGTTTTAATTGATCCATAATAGCAACAATCTGTGATGCGGTCAGTCCGAACACAGAATGGTCGCCTGCTGACTCCGCCCATTTGCCGCTTACCGTAGCCGAGAGTTTTACCCGTATCCCAATCTGCGGCTCCACTTCCAATTTCTCCGCCTGTTTTAAAATCATGCCCAATTCGCCCGGTCGTTCCACCACTAAAAATATATTCAATCCCATTTTAAGACCAAAAAGGGCAAGATCGATAAATTCAGTGTCCTTATAACCATTACAAATTATCATGGCATGGGGATCATTTATATAGGCCAAAGCGATCATGAGTTCAGGCTTGCTCCCTGCTTCCAGCCCATGATGGAAAGGCCTGCCGAAATGAGTTATTTCTTTGATAACTTGTTCTTGTTGATTTACTTTAATAGGGTACACACCGCGGAAACCGCCTTTATAAGCATACTCCTTCATTTTTTTATTGAACGTGCTATTAATGTACTCTATGCGCCACTTAAGCAGATCGGAAAACCTTAAGAGCACAGGAAAAGACAATCCTCTTTCCTGTATTCCCTTGGCAATTTCCAAAAGACTCATCCAGTTTTCATGCTCGGAATTACTTAATCTAACCAGCAGTTCACCTTTATCTGAAATATCAAAAATACCTCTTCCCCAATATTCCGTTCCGTAAAGTTCTTTGGCATCATTTACCGTCCATTTTTTTATACCTTTTGCTCTTTCCATTTTCTCCTCGATTACAAATTGCACAAACTCTGCTTTAAACTGGGATCATATTTACATTTTCTAAAATTATTATACTAAAAAATCTAAAATTATAGTATTCTATAAAAATAAAAAATGTACTACATTAGGCCAGTTCAAATTTTATGGGATTAATGGTGAAACACTTTTTAGATATCGAACAGCAGTACCGCAGTCCCGATAACTCTCGCTATACCGTTGTGCTTGTTCCTTACGACGCTACCAGCACCTGGCAGAAGGGTGCGGATAAAGGACCTGAAGCGCTCATTGCTGCCTCATGTTTTGTTGAGCTCTACGATTTGGAAACCGATCAGGAAGCCTATCGGGCAGGTATTTACACCAAGAGACCGCAGTTGGATTTTTCTTCTGCCCGCGCTATGACAGAAGCCGTGGAAAAAGAAGTAATGATCCTTTTCAAAAAGCACTCCCTGCCCATCCTCTTGGGGGGAGAGCATTCCATCTCTATCGGTGCGGTTCAGGCGGCAGTCCGCAACATACAAAATCTCAGTGTGCTCCAACTTGATGCACATGCAGACCTAAGAAATGAGTACCAGGGTTCAAAGTATAATCATGCCTGTACCATGGCACGTATAAAGGAAATATGCCCGATTGTACAGGTCGGCATACGTTCCCTGGATCGGTCTGAGCTGAAACTGATTCAACATGATCGTCTTTTTCCGGCAAAGGATATCCATGATAACGATGAGTGGATGGAGAAAGCAATCGCTCAATTGACTCAGAATGTATATGTCACCATAGATCTGGATGTGTTTGACCCCTCCATTATGCCCGCCACGGGCACACCCGAGCCCGGAGGGCTGCTCTGGTATCCTGTGCTCACGTTTTTACGAAAATTAATAGAGTATAAAAATCTTGTGGGCTTTGATGTGGTTGAACTCTGCCCCAAAGACGATCCGCATCCTGCATTTTTAGCAGCCAAGCTGGTGTATAAAATTATTTCTTACCATACCATTAAAGAACCAAATTTGCTTACAAAAAAGGAGGACAATAATGCAAAAGCATGAATTGCTTACTATGCCTGTGCAGCATATAGATATAAAAACTATCAACACAACAGATCTTATAAAGGCCATGGGAAATATGTCTTTCAGCTCCCGTGCCACGGCCAACGCTGCCACTATTTTAGCTAAGATGATCAGCGATCCCGAGTGCAGTATTATCCTTACAATTGCCGGCAGTAGTTCGGCTGCGGGCTGCATGCAGGTATATATTGATATGGTACGCAGCAATATGGTGGATGCTATTGTAGCCACAGGCGCTACAATTGTTGATATGGATTTCTTTGAAGCATTGGGTTTCAAGCACTACCGCGGCACCCCTGATATCGACGACAAAATGCTTCGAGACAACTATATAGATCGAATCTACGACACCTATATCGATGAGGAAGAGCTGCAGGTGTGCGACAGAACCATCAAGCAGATTGCCGATACCCTGCCGGCCAGAGCTTATAGCTCCAGAGAATTCATCTATTATATGGGTAAATACTTACTTGATAAAAGAAAAAAATCCGATTCGCTTGTGCAGGCCTGCTACGACATGGATGTTCCGATTTTCTGCCCGGCCTTTTCCGATTCCAGTGCGGGTTTCGGTCTGGTCTTACACCAGGCAGAAAAAAAAGATCACATCGCGATCGACTGCGTAAAAGATTTTTATGAACTAACGCAAATCAAAATTAAAGCACATAAAACCGGCCTCTTTATGATAGGAGGCGGTGTACCCAAAAACTTCGCCCAGGATACGGTAATCTGTGCCGAAGTGTTGGGTAAAGACGTCCCTATGCATGAATACGCGGTTCAAATAACGGTGGCCGATGCACGCGACGGCGCATGTTCCAGTTCCACGCTCAAAGAAGCCAGCTCCTGGGGTAAAGTGGATACGGTCTGTGAGCAGATGGTCTATGCCGAAGCAACAACCGTACTGCCGCTGATAATAAGTTATGTATACCACAAAGCAAGCTGGAAGAAACGGGAGCCGAGACGCTATGCCCGGTTATTTACAGGAGGTGAACTATAAAAAAAATATTTTTTGTTATTTTATTCATCATTTGTAATATTCTATTGTCCTGCACAACTACAGGAACACAATTAAACAAACAAGTACAAAATAACAGATCTGAAATTGATATTCCACATATGATTATACAAGGAGCAGCAGCCGGTTCTATAGTGAATACTCCGCGTAACGGCACTCTCCTCATCACTGAACAAGACGAACCATGGGGTGTACGGGCCATTATCCTCACCAAAGAGAAATATTATTTCACCGGAGAGGAAAGAGAGGTTGAGTACGAGCTGGTGATAGGGAGTTTAAGAAATGTTACTGCGGAGCCGGGATTCATTGAACAGGGTAGCCCTCTGGGACTTGCCGCTGAAAATGTTTATATAAGTGCCAGGCTCGGTTATTTGGACCCTTTTATGATCCGCAGCTCAGATCAGATTCCCAAGCAAAAGCAAAACATGTGGTGGTTTTCTCCCGAATGGCTGATTCCCGGCAATACTCTTTGGCTTTCATTTCGTCAAGTTGAGTCTTTCACAGATGCGATAGAGGATTTCGTATACAGATGGGAACGAGAAGAGAACGAACCCTCCGAATGCACAGTCCATTTTTTCCCGGAGTTTGATCGTATTAGAGTCTTCTTCCCCATAGATAGTTATCCTCAAGCCATAACAAAGCAAACCCCCTGTCTCACCTTAGCGGAGAATGTACTCTATAGTTATCCGGGTATTCATACCCATCAGACCATAGTGCGGATCGGAAATCGAGATTTGGCTTTATGCTGGCAAAAGGATTTTGACAAATACCTGCGGAAAGAATATTCAACAGGGGAAGAGCTATGGCTATATCTTTCGATAGTTGCTTTAGATCATCTGCAGAAAAACATTCTGGTTTTTGTGCGTGATTTTGCCATGAATCCGGATGAGGAAGTTATAAAAGAACGTTTAAAGATTATAGAGAAAGAAACAGACCTTAATCCGATTTAAGACCATTATATACCTTTGACATCTATAAAAAATTTATTCCGCAGGCAAATGAGTATCCTCACGTTGCCTATACTAACACATTGCCTTGGACTAAACTGCCTTCCAGGCCTAAAAGAAATCTCTTTTTTTCTACTCCCCCCGCGTAACCTCCTATAGCCCCGGAGCCCCGGATGACTCTGTGACAGGGAACTATAATCGCAATGTACTTTTGCTGGTTGATAATTAAATTTATTATGGTATAAAGAATAAGTCTTTTACTAACTTAATATATTTTGAGTTTTGCAATTTCCTCAATAAACCGTTCCCTTTTACCAAAACTTATACCATATACACAACCAATGCTCACCTATATCAGTTTGCGTTGTATCCCAAAATAAGTTTTGCATATTATCCTCATAAAAAACATTCACAGTTAAAATATCGAGAAAGAATATTTCACACAGAGAACAAAAAGAAAAGAAACAAATACATGGCTAAAGTAGAATCTTTGGAAAAACAGGGAACATGCTTTTTTATAGGCAGGCTCGCTGAGTATAAATATTACAATATGGATCAGGTAATCGCCGCGGCAATGCATAAAGTAGATAAAATACTGTCTCGCTATTAATCAACTTTAATATAGTTTTCTGAATGTATTGTTACCTTGTTTCATGATCAAAAGCTACCACTCTGTCTCCTCCAAGTATTAATGTATTATTTTTACACTTTGGACAGGTCATATTTTCAAGAGAGTATGCCTTTTCTAAGCAAAAGCCACAATTTTTGCAAATTACACTTTTTGCTTTATATAATGCAATATCTGCCATTTTGATCAAAAGTGAGGCAATTTCAATTTTATATTTTTCTATTTTATCCCAATCCACATTTACTGGATTTGTTATTTCATAGATGCTTTTAAGAGTATCTATATTCAGCATATCGCATATATACTGCGCATTGTCTTTTAATGAGGCTACACCAAAACTTGCGGATATTGCTATTTCTCTTTTTTCATATTTTATAGCACACTTTTTTATTTTTTCTTTCAGTGTTTGAGCAACAATCAGGGTTTGTTTTAGATTATTATCTGGTAAAATTATCAGAAATTCATCCCCCCCATATCTTCCGGCTTGATCATATTGTCTTATTGACGAAGTCACCAGCTTTCCGACGGTTGTGAGTATTTTATCTCCTGCCTGATGACCAAACGTATCGTTATGTATTTTAAATGAATCAATATCAAAAAATATTACTGATACATCTCTATATCTTCGAATGGAAAGCTCATGACTTAAATTATTAAAAATAACTCGTCTGGTATAGAGGCCGCTTAATTCATCTATTGTTGCCAGTTGAAATATTTTTAAATATTCAAAATACTGTTTTAATTGCTGTTCAACTGTTAATAAGAGATCCTTTTCATCAATTGGTTTCGTTAAATAAGCACAAGCACCTTTTTCTCTTCGCTCTATCATAATTTTATCATCAGCAATGGCTGATAAAAATATAAATGGTATATATCTAAATTTTGGATTATTTAATATTTTATCATGGAATTCATCACCTTTCATATTAGGCATATTAAAGTCGCATAATATTAAATCAGGAGAATATTCATATACAGCATCAAATCCTTGTTTTCCGTCTGTCGCAAAAATGAAGTTTACATAGTTATAATTAATCAGATAATTCATTACAATCTTTCTGATACTTTTATCATCATCAATAATCAATATTTTAGCTTTTTTATAATCAAATTCATTTTCTTCATTTAACTCCCTAAAGTTGATTAAAATCTCCTGTCGTTCCAACTTCTTCTGTAAATCGTGCTCGATGATTACTTTTTCTTCTTTATATTTTTTTAAAAATGGCTTTACCCTTAAAAAATCTTTTTCCTTAAATATATCTTTCCCTGTTTTAAGCTCAATAATAAATTGAGCACCCTTCCCTTGTCCTTCTGATTCAGCCCATATCTTACCTTTCATGTATTCAATAAGTTGCTTAGCATATGATAAGCCAATTCCCGTTCCTCTAATCTTATTTATATTTCCATTATTATACACCTGTTCAAATCTGTTAAAAATAACACGCAATTTATCTTTTGCTATGCCGATGCCATTATCAGTAACCCTTATTCTTATTGTGTACTTCTGCTCAGTCAATTCCACAGTTATGATACCCTTCTCCGGATCGACAAATTTAATCGCATTTGATATAATATTATGAATAGCTTCATCGAATTTCTCTATATCCGTATAAAAATTTTTAATTTCAGAATCAGGCAATTTTCTTAAAATCTTAATGCCGCTTCCTACAACCGATGATGAATAAAAATCTATTACATTGTTAAGCAAAGATACAATATTTACCTTACTCACATTTAACGTAATACCATGCGCATCTATCTTGGCAAGATCTAATAACCTGTCTATTGATTTCCTTAACCGTAAAGATGCGGAATAGATAGTATTATAATTTTCATGATTGTCTTCCGGGCTCTGCGTTTGAAACTTCAGGGCTAAATCTGTGGTATTTAATATCGCAGTCAAGGGTGATCTAAAATCATGAGTTATATTAGCGATAAAATCATTTTTTAGAACATCAAGTTCTCTCAATTTTTTATTGGCTTGTTCTAATTCTTCCTTCGCCTGTTCTAAATTGATGGTTCGCTTTTTTACCTTGATCTCCAACTCTTCTGAATACTTTTTTATTTCATTCATAAGTTCTATGCTTCTTAAAGCACTGCTTAATTGCACCGACAAAGATTCATATATTGCACCATCCATATTGCTTATTTCATAGAGGATGAATCCGATTTGAATATCTTTATAGAATAAAGCCATAACAATATACGAGATCCTTTTTTTAATAGTGGCTAATATATTTACCATGAGTTCATCAGCTTTACATATTTGTGATTCAAAAGGAATTGCATTATCTTTATTCTTATAAAATAACAATTTAGCATTTTCTCTTTTGTTTTGCTTGTTAGCATAAATACATACATAATAATTATCAATCCCCAGCCTAGGAAAAACTTCTGATATTGCATTTATTAATATATTTAAATCAAAGATAGAAATAAGTCTTTCAGTAATCTCATATAATACTAAAAACCGATTTCTATATTTAACTTCTAGATGTGATCTTAAATAATCAACCATATCCCCAATACTGACGAGGGATATGTTGTAAAGTTTTTCAAGAAAGCGGATGTCCTTTTTGTTAATATAATTATATAGTGTATCAAAGATTTTTGAAATTATTTTATACCAGCTATAAGCATCTAGTCCTTCTTTTAATCCTTGCATGACTATTTTCTGCAATTTATTAAAAAAATTAGTATCAGACTTCTCTTTGACATTTGTTAATATTGCATCTATGATGTCTTCCGCATATTCGGTTCTCTTTTCTTTGGTTAACAACCTAACACAATTAATTCCAATTTCATGTTGAATTACATTTATGATTAATTTCTTTTCTTCATGTGAAAATGATTGATTCTTACTAGGTTTTTTAGGCAGCTTACTATAAACAGCAGGCTCAAATATTTTCGTACACCCACAGGATTGTTGAATAATTAACTTTGTTGGTAAAATTTGCTTTTCCGGTACTTTTTTATTATTTAGTATGGATAAGAGGGTATTGAATGCTGTTATTCCAATATCGTATTTTGGTTGACTGACTGTTGTTAATTTCGGTATTACACTCTTACTTTGTTCATTAAAATCAAATCCTGTAACAGCAACATCATCCGGCACTTTCAGATTGTGTTCTTTTATTTCATTCATTATTCTTATTGCCATATAATCATTTGAAGAAACAATGACATCATATTTTAGTTTTTTATTAATAAAATGAGTGAAGCCTTTTGCATAGGATCCATCCTGGAAATCTCCATCTATAACTAAATCTTTATTAAAATTTATATTATATTCTTTTAAGACTTCTTTATATGCTTCATATCTTAATAAAGCTTCCTGACTATTTTGAGGTCCACAGATAAAAGCAATATTTTTATACCCGTGCACTTCAATGAGATGAATAATTAGGTTTTTCATACCGGTTTTATTATCAACCAGGACACATGGAATATTCTCAATATCAACGCCAATATTAACAACAGGAATAGGAGAAAATCTTTTAACAAACTTCTTTAATTTTTCTAATCCTACAAACTGCGAAATTTCATTCGCTACCAGAATGAGACCGTCAATTTTTTTTTTATTTATTAAACCATAAATCGGATTTCTCTGGTATTCAAAATAAAGCTCATCCTTAATTGCTCCACCTATAAAGCATACTACATCAATATCATGCTCTTCTGCTGCTTTTACTATAGCTGACCAGATACTTACACTGTATTCATCAAATAATTGAGTTGTTAAAAATCCGACCGTATGTCGGTAATTTTTCCTTTTCGCCAATTATCCAACACCTTAGCTACAAAAAATCAGACTTGAGAGTTTTAATAAAAAGATCATCTTCATATATTCAAGGATATGAAATAATGTTATAGAAGTCAAAAAATAAAATTTTATCAATCTATTGAGCTTCTTGCAAAAATAACATTTTTGCAAGAAGCTCCTAAAATGGAAATTGCTAACTTATTATGGTATAAAGAATAAGTATTTTACTAACTTAATATA
>Ga0307430_1000869_pt1 | contig 24070 bp, 32 predicted proteins | sample SalMarWE160130MG_FD_202159 | JGI IMG/M metagenome (GOLD analysis project Ga0307430, IMG submission 202159) | Salt marsh sediment microbial communities from the Plum Island Ecosystem LTER, Massachusetts, United States - WE1603-130 | ecosystem: Environmental > Aquatic > Marine > Intertidal zone >...
CATTAATTATTTTTCGCTTTTTGTCCGGAATTTCCTCTCCGCTTATCCTGAATCCGAAGTCGTAATAGTAGACGGCCTTTGTACCTGAGACCAAATTTCGCTTGACCACAAGCGCGTTGCAAACGGCGGATACGTGGAACTTGACCTGTTGGCCCCTGCGCCCGTGAAGGACATAAGTTCCTTTGGCAGGTTTAGCAACTACTCCTTCACTCCCCGGAAATTGCGTTAATTCAATCGTAGTTTCTCTTAATTCTTTTTCGTTTTTGCAAATAATAATCGGACTGCGATTTAGCCGAATATCAAGATCGGGTGCATCGTTAGTTTCCTGCCCGAAGTCAATCTCCTGCAAAACTTTATAACGAATCTCATACGGTTCTTTATGAATGTCGCCGGACGGCAATTCTTTTTCTTCTGAACCCTCCAATCCTCCGACGTAGACTACATCGTAGAAATTAAACACGATACTCGAATCGTCCGGTTCGGAAATTGAATTTGTATATCCGACAACCGCTTCTCTCGGAAGATGATGCTCGCCTTCCCACAATTCGACTTCCGCCAGCAGGCAGAGTTTATCCGCATTGAGTTTTCTGATCGCTTCTACAGTTTGCGGGTATCTGTCTGTATTCTCGTTTCCATCTTCTGAGTATATTTCGACGCGCTTTCCCGATTTCCATATTATCGAATTTAAACCATCATATTTCTTTTGGTTTATAATTGGATAATCTTCCTCGCTGAATAAAGCCAGAAAATTCTCCAGCGATTGACGCTGCTCCGGCTGCGCTCCCTTCGTCGGTTTCATGGTGATGAAGAATCTGAACATTTCTATTTCGTCTTCGTTCTTAGAGCGTTCGGCTTCGCGTTTCAATTCCGGTGGCGCGGCCCGCTGCTTCTGCGCATCTTTTAACTTCATCTTATGAACGGGGACAAGCGCGAGTTCATATAAAGGAATATGAGATGTAAACGGCCCGTGGAAATAATCCTGAAGGATGTGAACGCGCTTCGGTGTAGATGACATTGACCTTAACGGCCCGGCGATTTTCTCACGAAATTCATCTTCAAAAACTCCGCGTATAAGAATGTCTATGTCTCCTTTAGTTGCTCGGCGATTTACAATTCCACCTATAAGGAAAATAAAAGGTGTTCGCAGTACGACAGTTTTAGCTTCATCGAGAATTTGTTGTTTAGTAACCGTCTCGTTAATTACTGCGGATTCCGTAGTTTTTAACACGTCGCTTATTTGACTTCCGATTTCGCTCAATTCTTTTGTGAGATAATTCGTGTCAGCATCGAGCGACATTGCGACTACCTGGTGCTCCGCATTTATACGCCGTGCTACGAGAGCATAGAACGGCTCGTATGCTTCTTTATCAAGTTCCTCACTGTGATAATGATACTGTAATTTTTCCGCGATTGACGAAGCGCGTCCTAAACGAAATTCAAGAGGTACTTTGAACGAACCATCAAAATTTCCGTTTACGTGAATGTCTACGGCACTCGCACTTTCTCCAGAGAGAATATTTCCGCCGAGGCGCAGGAATGACGGGTCGATGATGAAGTCCTCATTGAAGTCTGAAATTACGTTTTCAAGTTTTAGTTCTCTGCCGATTTCTATGCCGGAACTATGAACAGGGGCAAGATCGTCTTCGTCAACGGCCTTTGCCTTATTGGAGTAATCCTCATCATATTCGCCTACGAGTAAACTCTTTAATACACTTTCTTCCACAGCCGATTTTATTTTTCCTGCTAAACCTTCCCACCAATCTTCCCAACCCGGCTGGCCGTACCATGTCTTACCCGCTACTGCTATTCGGGGATGTCCTTCGGTTCCCACATCATATTTTGCATAAATATTTTTCTTTCTGCTTAACGCTTCTGTCAATTTTTCGCTATCATTTTTATCGCGCGACAGCAGACGAATGACCACATAGGAAACTCGATCCTCACCATGCCCCTCACAAGAGGCTCTTATTTCCAGTTCTTCAATTTTTTCAATATTTTCAAGCCACTCGAATTTTAAGTGCTCGTCAATCATGATGCCGTTTTTCCATTCTTTCTCCGGAGTATCTATTCTACCCCGTAGCGGCGGGTCAGGTTCTTTTCCATAAACAGCTATGTAAGCGAGCGTCGGACTGTTGTAGCTTGTTCTCTGCCGCCCTACCGCGCCACTACCTGCGCCGCCACCTTGACTGCCGCCCTGTTGTTTTTCCTGTCCCCACGGCGGATTCGGACCGCCCGGCAATCCCTGATTATTGAGTTCCGTTTCTATTACGTCCCAGAGCGCAATCAATATTCCTTTCGGAATCTCCGTATGCTGATGGACGTTTTCAATAAAATCTTCCGTGCGTATAAGATCATTCGGTTCGGCTGCACCGATTATACCCATCACATCTTTTTCAAGCCACTCGCGCACTACTTTGATTGTCTCGGATGTTTGATCGAGTTCGAGCGACATGCTCGGAAACAGGAATCGCGAGAGCATCTCGTGGACGATCCAGGCGTGGGTCTTCCTGACGAGTTCCTCCGTCCAGTTTTCGTACTTCACGCCGCGCTTGAGGTTCGCCCAGTAAACATGCATCCACCTGTGGTCATCGAGCAGGACGCTGTCGTCGAGTTTGGTGACGGCTTCTCGGTTCTCATACGGCTTCGATATTTTCTGCATGATTTTCGGCTCCTCGTTAATTAATGCAATCCCGCAGTAATTAAGGTTTAATTAGCAAATGATTTGCGAATTGAATCAGAAAAAATTTTCTTCATTTTTTCAGAAACTGAGAAAGCAAATGATGCGGCGATTGTCGAAATAACCGTGGTGGTCCTACAATTCCCAGACCACGTACATTTACCATTTCTGCGAACATATAGAATATGATTTTCCGGCAATTCAACGCAGTATACTTTATCTGCATAATTTTCCACGGTAAACAAATCCCTCTTTTTAAAAATTTTATTTTTACTATTTAATTCAGAAACAAGAATAATATCATAGTTAGATGCATAAATTCCATTTCGATGTTCTGATATAGTTCCCTTTTTGTTTCCGAGACGAAATGAAGGTAGCTTGCCACACTTAAAAATAAGTTCCCCAATATCATCAGCCAATTTTTTACTTGAAGTCGAAGCTATCCTTGTTGGTTTGAAGTTGGCTACCCAACTTCCTCCTTTTTTTGCGTTTATACTTTTGTTGTCGCGTACAGTACCGTCACCATAAAAATAAGACCTCAATAATCTTCTTAAATATTTTGGAGATAACTTTTTCAATCCTTTCGGTATATATTTTTCATGGCTGTGACCAAGCCGTTTTAAATATTTATATAGATCGTGATCTTTACCAGATACATAGACACCACCTTTCCATTTATCTACCTTAAAATGTTTACCGAATAATTTCGTAAGTATTGAAAAAATTATTTCAATACTTTCAGCGTCCTTCTCTTGTGCTATTTTAATCGCCCAGTAAGACTCATTTTTGTTCCATGATCTATCTGATATACTTCCCTCTGATAAATACCACCCCATAAAATCCATAAATAAACCCATATTATATTTTTTATCACCGATGCTTATGATTTTTTTAGAAATGCCTTTCCATTTTCCAGTCCGTGGAATAACATCGCTGTCGGCCATTGAATCGGCACTTCTAATTCTTACTATAGTGCCACCTTTTTTTTTTTTGAAGCGATGTGACGGAATATAAGCCATATTGTGATCTGGTGTTACGAGTAAATCAAAATTTCTATTTTTAAAATGAATCATTTTGCCCTGATACTCGTATTCTATTTTTCCTATCCCTTCAACATATTCAATTTCACGTGTTACCGGATTCAGCGATGCAAAAGATTCTGTTCCAGATATTTGTTCAAAATCAATCCATCCGTCTTCCGTCAATACTTCGGTTCCCTTCGCATAACACAGATTATGAAACGGACTAAGTATAGCGCCCGACTTCTCTAACGCCGCCGAGTTCCTTCCCGCGTCATTCCCGCGCGGAAAACTGAACTTTTCATCACCCACGTAATGCTGATATTTACCGGAACTTATTTCTTCCGACCGCGTGAACGGTTTGAAGGCGATGATGTCATCCGGCGTTTCCAGTGCGAGTAAAGTATCAACGTGATTCGCAACATTTTCCACATAAACAACTTTCCCATCTATGTCGAGACAGAACGGTGTGGTACGAGCATCTATGACCGCTGCATATTCTATGACGGTGATTTCGGCTTGTTGATAAGTTCTGACCTGCCCCACGTTCCGCGCGAGGTTGACTTGATAACTCGCTAACTGGTTCCACGACTTATAATCCTTATAAGTGTTCCCCAGTTTATCTTCGAGCATCCGCGCGATGGATTCAGTATCAAGAGTTTCCTTGAAACCCTGGGCCAGAATTTTCCTGATCCTGGGGTCTTTCACCCGCTCATAGTTGGTGGACATCCACGTCTCGAACTGACCGTCCACGGCGAGGAGCGACCTCTCATCTATAGTGGTAAATGGATTGACAAGCGCGGGTGAGACGCGAGTAGCCGCGAAATCCTTCGACGCCTCATACGTGACCCGGACAGTATCATTTATATCATCGAGAATTTCCTGAGAAAATTTTTTACCCCAAACCGTTTTTGATACCTTTAGAAAATCATTCTGCGCCGACTTCTTCAAGGTTTTTATCCCGGCGCGAGTCGTGATATTCTCAGGCGTAACAAGATCGCCAACCAAACGACTCAAATTTGCATCGGTCTCGGAAATTGCATCCGCATAACCAGCGAGGATACGAGCAAAAACTTCATCCTCTTTCCCTATGATAAAATTCTGAAATTCACGCGCGGTGGGTTGTTTCATAAGACCGACAGACGATCCGCCCAGCGTCAGCAGCAGAATATCATCCACAAGGCCCAGCGCCTGCTTACTCAGAATCTTGTTCACTCGCAAGTTCCTTTATTATAAGTTTCCTTATATCTAAGAGATGTTCGACAACGGCCGCTTCGACCTCCCCTTCGGAGGTAGGAACTCCTTCACTCCCGGATCCCGGAAGACCCTCGGTTCCTTCCGAGACGCGCTCGCTGTGCAGCAAAATAGGATATGGCAGGTTCGCCCAGTCCATTTCGATTTCATCCTTACCGACTTTCTGTCGGAGTTCATTGATGGTATACGTGGCGAGCCGCGCGTAAATGTTATCGACCCGCGCCTCTTCGAGCGGATCGCCGATCTTCGGATGCTCAAAATAAATAGTGACAAGTGCCTTCTCCTTGAACCTGATGTTGCCGTCCGTCGTCTCGGTGTACTCGAAGTGCTGCTTCCTCATCTCGTCTGCGAGTGCGTCCCGCTGCTCGAGCGGTGAGAGTCTCTTGAAGAGGGAGAGCGGAGTTCCTTCATTCTCGTCCATGCCCACGAAACGTGCCACGGCGTTATCGTGACTCAACTCGTGATCGCGTTCGAGCAGATCAGCGACGATGGTATGATAGAGGCGATATTCTTTTTTCTTCGTCGCGGGGAGGAACACCTGATCGTTAGTGATGCGGCGGGATTCAGTCGCGTTACCCTTCGAGATATTTTTCGTTCCAAAAAAAATCTGACCAATACCGAAAGATTCTCTAATCTCCTCATCGTTGGCAGCTCGATATTCCAAGAATGAGGCGTCGTCCTTCGACCCAACGCCGATCTCCTTAATCTCGATCTTCGCGCCGGTGTTGCCGAGCGGCCCCATACCCGCTCCTTCCGACTGTAGCACCATCGTGCGGTGTGCGTTCGCGGTTCCCTTCTGTTCGGCGGCCATGAATTCGCGGATACTCTGAACCGATTTGGACGAGAGCTTGCCGCCCGTCACTGTGATCGCCAAATTGGGAACGGCGTTGTTCTTGAAGAAATTAACGTTCCTCTCGGCGGCGAGCCTGTTGCCGGAGACGGCGGGTGAGCAAGACGTGTATCCTGGAACGCCGTAGATCGGCGAACTCGGTGAGTAAGTTTTAAAGTGAATGATCTCGGACGCCCGCTGGTCGAGTGGCAATTTCTCTTCAACAAATTTACCGGTGCTGACATCCATAGTTCGCAGATCGCCGAAGTTTTTGAAGAACCGTTTCTTCCCCTGAATCGTCTGGATGAAACCGTCGCCATTGGCGAGCACCCTCATTATGCTAGCGGGCGCGTGATATAGCTGTGCGATCTTGCCGATGAGATTCCTGACCACTTCAACATAGCCGTTACCCGTCGCTTCCTCATCGATACCCTCCTGCTCCATCATCTGATTGAAAGACATATCCTTATTCGGATGGTCGAACACGGTTCTCAAGGTTGCTATCTGACTGGCGACCTTTGCCTTGACTTCCGGCGATGTATTCGGCGTGATCTCAAACCCGTCCACGAATCCGATCCTGTATCCATAGCCGACCGTATTCTGAACCTCAGTATGGATGCAGCGCGAGAGGCGGGTCGAGTATTCCATCATTGATCCCCACAGCACGGGATCGAAGGGCGGCTTGAGCGCGCCCGTTCTCGTGAACGACTTGTCAGAGACTTTCAACTGTTGAGAGTGCTCGACGGAGGCGGACTTGATGACGAGAGCCTCCACGACTTCGACGTTCGATTTCTGCGACTCCGAACCCGGCCTATTACTCCTTCTCTTCTTTGCCATCTTCGTCACCTACCGCTGGTATTAGTTTATATTCGCGAGAAGAGACCACATCCTGCACCATACCATCCTGTACTTTAATTGTCAATTGCCCAGTACCGTAGGCACCTTTCTGGAGTAAGTTTTCTTTGATCCATCGAACGAGAGAATCAAGATACTGCTTGTTTCGTTTCTTATAATGAGTATTCTCAGTCATTACTTTTCACCTACCGTCAGAGGTTCTGCCCGCGAGCACAACTGCTCGTCAGGTTTATAATTTTTATTACAGATTACCAGCTTTACATTTCCATCAGTAAATTTAAAACGGGGATCGTCAATCTCACTCTGAAAAGCGCAGTACGTATCTTGGTGACAGACCAGAAATACGGCACCTTGCTCGCCTTTCGGTTCTTCTTCTTTTGGAGCGTCAAGACTGTGGTCGCGCTCGACTATAACGCATCTAAGGCTATCCATTATGCCCACGACTGAATGTGAGTTTTCTACTTCGCGCAACAATCGTTCTAAGTCCGCAGCACCATCTACTTCGAGAACTATATAACGAAATGGATTATCTGTCATATAATAAGCACGCCCCCTTCATTTCTCGATCCGCGACCGCGCTCTTCGGATTCTTGTTCTTTTTCTTCTTCGCTTTCGCTTTCATCTTCGAGATCATCCGGATCAACTGGAAACTCACTGAGATATAAAAAATGCAGCATAGCACAAAGAAATGCGTCACAAGAATGGTCATCTTTTTTTACAGGCATCCCGCGCTCGTCCTTATGCAGCTTGTCGAGTTGAGAAGCAAGTATCGGGCATTTCCTCTTGCTAATCTTCACCTTGCCCGTCTCCATGTACTTCACACAGTTATCTATACCGATCTTCTTCCACTGTCCGAACGGAACGGCAACAACTTGGAATCCGGCGTTGTAAACGTCAGCATTATTGAAGGGATGAGAAGCATCCGCATAAACAATGAACTCACCGAGAATTTTTTTTAGTTTTCTAAGGTAAGAAATAATATCTACTGTACTTGTAGTAGTAAAAAGCGCTTCCGTCGGAACAGCCACATGCTCCAAATGTCTCTGTACGGGGATGACAGCAGTTTGGGAAGCGAAGCCCCAGTCTATACCTACCGCCGTCCTCGCACCCTTTATGATCCTGACCTGGTTAATGATATATGTGAGAGCGCGGTCAAGATCGTCCTTCGGATAAACGCGGCCTTTGCGCGTCGGCCTCTTGCACTCCCACTCGACACGGAAGTTCTCTGCGGTGTTTTTCTTCTTAGCGTCAAGGACATTACTGCGGTTGAGCCAGCCCTTCGAGTTCCTCGCCTTGCCGTTGCAGCCGTCGTACTTATATTTCGTTATCCGACCTTTGGTATCACGGACGGGAACTCTCTCTGTGAGCGGACAGTCGCGACAGTCGATCTTCGCCTCGCACTTCTTCATGATGTCGTAGACATTCCACTTATATTTCTTGTATCCGCGCGCCTTCGCGTGATCCCAATTATCTTCAAACCAACCGCCCGTAACATGAAATGTGGAGAGTGCAAGAATGGTATATTCTGGTTCTGAAAAAACCATATTTATAGCGGTCTCTATAACCGGATCAACGGTTGTATCCTTCTGACAGGCCTCATCTATAAAAATATTTGGTGGATGTTTCCCACGAGCAGCTTTTTCTGATGTTGGCACACATTTTAACTTGGGACCCGTTACCAGTTCGGTATTGGATTTAAGAGGCTCGCCTTTTACTATCAAGACTCCTTTAACGCCGATACATTCCTCTGAGAAAAAACCAACAACGTATTCATAAACATTTTGACTTTGCTCCATACTCCCCGCGAGGTCGATGCAGGACTCTTGTTTCCAAACCATTTTAATAAAAATAATAATAGCCGCAACAAGCGAACCGCCTCCGCCTCTACTTTTCCAGATGATGCCGCAGAACGTACTGTGAATCCAGAAGTCCCAAATAGCATCCATCTGTTTATCAATGAGAACAATATCTATGACGCGCCCATCTTTTATAATCTTGAGGTTATTCTGAATCCAGTCCTGTAACTCTTCCCTATTTCTAAACGTAACAGGAAGTCCGTACTTACCGGGAGAGTATTCAGAATACGCTCCGCCTTCGAGCGTGGCGATCAGTTCGTCTATGTGCTCCGACCGCTGCTTAACCGGCGCTGTTTTCGCACTGGCTGTTTTCGATAAAGTCATAGATCAATGTCTCAGCATCATCCGTAACAGACGGACGGCTCGACAGAAATAGGAATAGTTTCACAAGACCTCGGACCACAACTACTCGCTTGATGCCCAGTTTATCCGCAATCTCATCCAGTTGCCGCACGTCTTCCGGTTCGAGCTGAATATTTATTCGTTGTAATTTCATTTTCCTTAATTACTACGGATTCCGCAGTATTTAATCCAGTTCCCAATCGTGGACAGCGGATGACAAATTTTTTCTGACCTTTCCCTTCCTGGGTCCATCAGGTTTGCGCTTCAAAATCTTAAGCGTTTTCTTACCGGGACGAAGTTTGATCTCCGGCAGGATCGCTCCAACTAGAACGAAGGGCAGACTTTCGTGTCGAACGACGACTACGGCGTCGCCTTCGTCCTCGAACACCTGAACGATCTTAGCGTCGGCGGGCAGGCAGCCGTTCGCTTTGAGCATGCCGGATAAAAAACTCTTGGTCAGCGTCAAAGTTCCCAGGTTGCGATTATTCGATGTGTCTTTCTTTTTCGTCATCTCTAACTACATGATACCATCCTGCTATCATTCGTCAAGAGACTAAGCCATAAAAAAATCCGGGTGACTCTGTGGTGACCCGGATCGGCAGAGCGAACCTGCCGCGACGTGGCGATATACCTAAAGAATACCGGCTTTCTCCGAAACGTCAAGGGTATAGGACGATCAATTATTCCGAGAAAACCTATTCGCTCTGAAATCACTTTTTCCAAAAATCGTCAAAATCGTCGGCAAAAACCCTTTTAATTAAAGGATAAATTATTTCTTTTGAAAAGGGTAGACAAAATCAAATAAATTATTATAATTATATATAGAAGTTAAAAAAATAGGGAGGATGAAAATGAACTACATGGAATTCAGACCAGAAGAGGCACAGAGAGTGCTACGGGAAATGGAGAGAAATCATCAGGTAGACTACTCAGGCCGCAGGGTATACCAGAGAAGAATATATCAGATAGTAGATGCCCTGACCTTCGCCCTCACGCCGACAGAAGAAATCAAAAGAGATCGAAAAGAAAGAGCGGAAAACAAAGCGAAGCGCGAGCGCAAAGCTCGCATACAGGAGGCGCGCTATACGAGAGGAGGTGACGGAACGAGAAACCCAGACAACAGAATGATGATGGGAATATGGCAATGTGAAGCCTACAACAAAACAATGTTGGACGCGATCAAGGCATTTGCGGAAACATATTGGGATAAACCGCGCAGGGCCAGGAAGCCCGATGAGCACGGTTATTTCAAAATTATGGGGGGAAGGAATACATACCGCTGCGAGCTGGTCAATGGTGTGCCCGGTGTTTCCCCTGAAGTTTGGAGAATAAAAGGAATAGCATAGCCGCGCGTATAATGAGGTATAATCAAAATAATGAGAGGATGTGACGGAATGACGCGGAATGAATATTTCAGGAAATACGTAAAAGATCACAAAATAGTCTGCAATTGTGGCGGCCCGCAATACGGGACAGATCATAGTCCCGATTGCACCTATGTGCTGGCATGGGATGACGCGATTGATGATTATAAATATTATGTCAGGGAAATAGAAAATTCGGGCAAGTCTCTCAGGGTCTAACCGCGCGGGGCGTGGCCTACCCGGTGTCGAAGCCGGTCAGTCATTACGATGTGCTGGTATTAGTCGCGCTCGACACCGACAGCACGTACTATTTTGTATTACCGGCATCAGCAGCGCGCGGCAAACTGAGGATTCGTATCAACCAGGCGACGAAGAACGGCAAGTACAATCGCTACTTGAATGCCTGGCACAAAATAGGGTAAGTTAGACCGCCGAATGGAACGGAAAGGAGAATATATGACTGGTAAAAAAGGACGGAGCGGTGGAGCACGTCCCGGAGCCGGCCGTCCCGCCAAGCTGACCGATCCGCAGACGGTCAGCATACGTGTGGACGACGACACTCACGCCGCGCTGATAGCGGCGCAGAAGACGCTCAAGTACGATTCGATGAGCGACATGGTACGCGATTGGATCGAGAGCGCGCTGGATGAAGATAGGAAAGAAATCTAATTACTACGGATTCTGTAGTAATTAAGGAAAGGAGATGAATATGAAATCGGATCAGGAAACATTCCTCGCAGTTAATCTCTGCGACCTGACAACGATCCCGCCGTTCATCGTCCAATGTTTATTTAGTAACTTGGAACGCGAAGCAGTTATTTTTTCTGATAAGAGATGGGACGAATCCTATATTGTCTATAGAGCGGAAAAGACACAAGCGGAAGCAATCGCAAAGCTATTAAAGACCGAACGCTTCCGATCAGTGCGCGCGGGAGCAGGGATACGTACAAAATTCCTGACGCAGAGAATCATAGAAAATCATTTACGAAATAGTAAAACCGAAAGAGAACTGACGGAGAAATTCAAGCGACTCGGGCTCCAGACGATGCTGGAACGGAAGTTGCGGTCACCGGAACGTTTGAAACTCACGAGAGGAGGTTAAGTAAAAGTGCTGACAGTAACGAGCAACGAGGAAGCCGCGCTCGCGGTATTCGCATTAGAGGAGGAGGTGAACAAGTGAGACAGCACGCAGTCAACTACAAGCGCATCAGGAAGGACGTGGCGCGAAGGATGTTCGAGAACGATGAACTGTTTCTGATAGTGGCCTGCAACGTCCGCGAGAATCATTTTGAAAAAGGATGGTATCACGGAGTAATAATCAAGGAGAAGGAATATAAAGATTTAAGGTATGACAACGACAAGATGACCTTCGACAACATGGTCAACAACTTCGAGGATTGTAACTGCCAGGACCGGGAGACGGGATTGTATGCCGCATTTTACATCAAGAAAAAATCGAAAGGAGAATGAAGGCATGAGCGAAGCTGGAATACATCGTGGCGATAAGTTCGAGATCGAGGTTTGTTTCTTCAAGCGGATGAGGGTGATCGGGAAGGTCGAGGACGTTTCACAGTCCAGCGGCCTCGTCAGCTTGTCGCTCGGCGACCCGGAGCGGTTGATCGAGCGGCGGCGGGCGGACCTGAAGATCAGGCTCGCGCCGGACGCGCCGGAAGGCGTCATCACATATCCCGGAGACGCGGAAGACGAAGTGCGGAGCCGTTACGCGGCCTTCGGAATCAAGGGGAGGAAGACATGAGCAAGCACACACCTGGGCCGTGGACTGTAAGAGAAAAACAAAATGGCGGTAAAAAATCTCGCGTATTTTCAACGGCGATAATGGGTGGAGATAACATTCATTGGGTTGTAACGCAAGTATGCGGGCACGACCACAAAGGATCACAAAAAGCCAACGCTGCACTAATAGCCGCCGCCCCCGACCTGCTCGAAGCCTGTGAGAAGGCAATCGTATACCTGAACCAGTGCCCGAACATCAAAGCGGCCCCGGCCCGAGAAGCAATCTTAAAGGCGCTGAAGAAAGCGGAGGGAGAATTAACATGACCTGGTTCATCGAGACGTGGAAGACGATCCTCACCGAGGCGCCGGAGTACGGTTATCCGGCGATCCTGTTATTCATACTCATAACGGGATACTGCATAAGGAGGCTGACGACATGAGACCGAAGGAACAGAAAACGATGAAGGATCTGCGCGAAGCGCTGAAGAAAGCCCGCGAGGTCAAGAACACGATGAAGCTGGAACGAGATGCATCGGTCGAGCGAGCGAAGCGAGCGGAAGCGGCAGTAAGGGGAACTGAAGTCACGCGGCGCGATAACAGGAAACAAATCGAGCGGCTGAGTGACCACGTAGCCGAGCTCGAAGCAGAACAGGAAAAGCATCGACACACGCACGCGAATCAGCTGAACCTGATAAACGACTACTGGGCGCGGTACGAGAGAGCGCGCGATGCACTTGCAGTAGAACGCGACAAGATCGCCAGCGCGTTGCTCGCTGTGAACGACCTCGACCCACAGACGGGACTCGACGTGAACCGGCTACTGGAGAAATGCGGCGTAACACTGGCCACCTACGAAACCGAAGTACAGGCGCTGGAGTATCGGCTGATGCTGGGTGAAACAAAAGATCCCGAAACGACAGAACCGCCCCACACGCGGCAGGGCGGTCCCGGTGACTGAGCGATCCATATTACCCCTCAGCTTTCTGAGTCAATGATACCACGCCCAGGCGGCTGAAGTCAAGCGCGGAGGAGAAAGGGTCCGGTTTGCACCGCGGGCCTTTTTTCATCTCTGCTTAATTAGTGCGGAATCCGCAGTATTTAAAAAACCGCTGCGGCTCACCCCCCCTTTTTTTTTACCGATTTCCTCTATTATACGCGCACGCGCACACACGCGCCTGCGCACACATGATATTAGTAATATTTAAAGATATTAATCTTTTAAATACTTTAAATGATTATGCCGTAGCAGTTTCGAGATTGAAAAACGAAATTACATAAGTAGTATAGAAAAACTTCTCTGAAAAAGACGTATCTCGAGATCGCGACGGGATCGGTAAAAAACACCGACCCGTACCACGGGCATGGTATACCGCTACAGTACATAAAAATTCCAAAAATTTTTTCCCACGCAGCCCACCAGACCGGTTACGGTTTGGGACCCTCATCGATTAGGGACAAAATATAATCTGTTAGAGTCTGAGGCCCCCACCATATACGTTCAAAAATTAAATCCGTAAATCTGCATTGATTTTTCCTGAGAGGGAATATTCTGCAGACTTATTAAACCGCCGGTGTGTGGGGAACGGAGTCTTCATAGGGGACAACCATGCGTGACGCCCCTATAATTGCGAGCGCGTGGGTACACGTATACGCGGGATCATACACCATGCGCGCATGTGCTGCACGAACTCGCACAAGGGTATATCAATGTATGGGGCACGCCGTGAAAATCCCTTAGACGCTAAAACGAGAAGTGTCTGTGAGTGTCTGCGGGGTGTCTGTTGCGGGGTAATCATAATCGGGGATTTTAATTACTACGGAATCCGTAGTATTTAACTTTTTGTGTGGTACTGATCCGGAGAGATACCGGTTGCCTGCCGGATGGCTTTTATCTTGGCGGTTCGGTCGTCGTCGGGAACTTCCAGGTCTTCTAATTCCTCGTCGATCTCCGGATTGTCTTGTTTTCTCACGCGCTTCTTCTTACTGGAATTGCCGTTCATGGCGGCCTCGATCAGGTCGCGGATAGTGTCTGATTCCGAACGATCTCGCGTTCGCTGATCGTACAACCAATCGTTCTGTTTCTTCGTGATGAAAAAGTTCTTTGAGATCATCTTCTTGGACATCGAAAAACCTCCTATATATTCATATAACTATATATCTATATGCGACACTCGTTTTTACCTTCTATAAATATATAACCATATAAGTATATATGTCAATACCCTGGATGAAATTCCTACGGAGTGGTTGCCCTCGTTAAATCCTTGCGCTCCCGGAGCTTCTGCACCAGCGTTTCGCGTATGCCGGGGAACGTCTCCTCCAGCTCGAGGATCGTCTCCAGGACGGTCTCCTGGAAAGCGCGCGTCTCCTGCACATTCATAATGAGCGCGTTCAATCTCGCCTGTAGATCGTTCTGTGCTTCTATTCTCTTCACCGCCGTGAGCTTCAGATTCGTACTGGTGCGCGCGCTCCTGAGAATATCCATAGTCGCGCGGTTGATGAAAGCGATCTGTTCGCGGAAGTTCAGGACGGGTTCCCCCGCCTCGGTTTCCCCTATGAGGACCGCGTCCAGTGTGTTCTGCTCCATGCGCCTGACGCGCGGGTAGAGAGTTTTTCTGCTCATACCGTAGCGAGAAGCGATCTCGGGTATGGTCAGGCCTGCCTCGATCTCTGTTCGTAGCTCTCCGTCGGTTATCTTGACGTTACCGCGCCCCACGGCGTGCTCTCCTGAGCGTTTTCTCTGTGACGGGATCAGTCCCGTGCCGGGAGGAGGATTCGGGAGGAGAGCGCTGGTAGAGGGGGATTTCAGGAGAGCGGAATCTGGAGAGGGGGCGAATTCGGATCCACGTGTACCCTGGGAGTGTGTACCCTGGGAGTGTGTACCCTGGGAGTTCTTTTTTACTGTTTCGGATCCACGTACCCTGCCAGCTGCCTTATCACTGTCTTTTCCCACACGTACCCCTTCAACCTGCCTGTCTCTCTCCGCCGTCTGTTCTCCTGAGCTACTCTCTCCTGAGAATATGTGTTCCTCTCCCGCGCTTATCTGCGCTGCGGGAATGGTTAGCGTCCCATCCGGATTTTGTTGTATGTTTAGTTCCCTGCCGTCTTTTAAGATAACGGTTATACCACGTTTGAGATCCTCTTCCGCGATCGGTACTTTGTCTATGATGGGGCTTCGCCTCGTGCTCGGCTTCTTACGGCGTGAAGCCTCGCCCGAATTCGTTTTATTCTTGTGATCCATGCCCTGCGCCTTGATTGTGTTGTCTCGTTTCTTTTTCGCGAGTGCCCGCTGCAACATGGTGGGCGCCTTGTTTCTCTGGGGGACTTTCTTCTTGTGTCCCGGCGCGCGGGATTTCTTCTTGGCGCGATTTGCGGATTTATCCTGACTCACTGGGTACCTCCTTTTGTGGCCTTGCGATGTGAAACCGCGAGTGGCGCTTGTACTGCTCGATCATTATAGACGGGATGGGCGGTATTTGCAAGCGGCCTTCGAGGAACGATTTCTGGAGTTCGCGGAGGCGAGTTACTTTAACAGTAATTGGAGACTTATCGAGACTGGTTATGGCTGCTCCTTTCGGCTGTGAAATTTCTTCATGTGTTTCTGATAATTTTTAACCGTCTTGAATATCCTCTGGCAGTACTTACATGTCCTCTCCGGATAGCACTCGGAACGAAACGGAGGACCCCATCTTCTTATTCCAGATTTCTTCGATGATGCCGCAGCCTTCGCACTCCCAGATGTCCGTCATACGTTCTGTGGTCGCCAGGTTCTTCTTATTCCAGTTATGTTTTAGTTAGCCTTCGTCGATTATCTTGATAAGTTTTCTTTTCACTTCGTTCGGACGAAGGGTTCTGTTAAAATGCTTCGGAATTATGCACATAACAAAGCATAACCCTATTATTTCCGTTTTTTCTTTTTAGCCACTTTCTTTTGTGCTTTAACTGGAGTTTTCATAAACGCGGATAGTGCCTGTTCGGGTGTAAGTGGATGTAAAGATAATGGTCCCTCGCGTTTAAGTTTTTGTTTTTGTGTTGGCTTTTTCATTTCAGTGTTACCATGTTTTTGATTACTTCGGCGCTTTTGAAGCATTCCACCGCTTTATACTGTCGGGGGATTCTACGCCAAGTGCAACTATTCCTTTCATGGCTTTCTCTCTGTCGGCTTTTAACTGCCGCTCTTGTTCCCATAAGAGTAACAGGGCTTCTCCAATTTTCTTTCGTTTAGCGGGCGATTGCCATGGAATAAGAACTTGCCCAACTTCTGGCCAGTATGATGTGTACCGGCCAGACCCAGGTGACAGAGATTGCATATCCGCACGTATTTCGTATGACCGAAGTATCGCCCAAAGATAAGCGGTATCTTCGGGGCTTCCACACTCAAACACATTGTAGCTTCCAGATACAAGCGATTTGTCTAATTCTGTCGGCACAATCCCTATCGCGCCGTCCGTAGCCCGGATTGTAGAAAAAACCATTTGCCCCGCTTTCACCCTGTACATTTTTTTCGCCTTAATCAATCTTCCAAGGCGCTTACGTTCAAGCAGACATACCCCGTCGTATGTAACTTTAATTAGAGTAAACTCAATATCCGGATGGTCAGAGGGCACCACTTCATCTTCAATTATTTTCACGCATTGACTAAATTCCTTTATTTCAATTCCGGCTTTACGCCACTTGGCAGCCATGCGACCGAACAATGGCACACAGAATTTCAAATCTAACCGATCCGCAATATCCTCTGGTTTTAAGACGATCGGACCCGTTTGCCCAGAAAGGTACGCTTGATAGCCTGAAATAATTTTATCTGTCTCTTCTTCTGCTTTGTCTCTTGCTGCCTGAATATCGGCATCCGAAGCACGCGGGGTTAGATCATCAATACCGAGATACTCAGAGAAGAAAGCAAAGCATCCAGGTTGTTTATCGGCTCGTGACCGCTTCTTTTCTAAGACCAATACCGAGGTTTTTACTCGAGAACCTGAACGACGGAATGTATCCCCAGGAAGGGAAATAATACCGCGAATCAAGAAGCGTTCCCTAATGAAATTTCTAACATAGTCAAATACGGTGCTTGAAAGAAGTGTATCATCAATAACCGTTATCAACCTACCACCAAGTTTGAGTATATTCCAGTATCGTTCAAGAAACATAACACTCGAACGTAGAGAAGGGCGCAACGCAGAAGAAGATTTGTCTTTGTGAGCAAGATCGTACTGTTCAAGGATTTTCAGTTCCGATGGGTTCTTTGTCTCTTTTGTCATAGAGAACGGGGGATTGGTTAAGACTACATCAAATTTTCGTTTTCCCTGCAAAGTCTCCCTCAACTCTTGGATGTTTTGAACCACTTCTGGGTCATCCCCCCAAGTAGACGTATCAAGGGCAGGATCAAGAGCATCCGCATAGTAGATACGACTTCCACCATCACCATATAAGTACATATTGATTCTGGCAATCCGAGCTAACGGCGGATCTTTTCCGTAATCAATCCCGTCAGTGAGAACAAATCGGCAGAATCCGAACCGCCGAGTACGATGTCGTCAAGATCGGCCGGTTGTCTTACTTTCTCGTCGGCGAACAGGCACAGCAGGAATGTTCTGCACATTTCGCCGATAAACTCTTCCGTCAACTCTGTCTGTCCCGTAGCCATCTTTAGTTCTCCTTTTACTGCGGTTTTCCTCCAATGGCGCGATACACCTGCGTCGGAGCGCTTGCACTATTTTTTTCATTTTAAAATCTAATTACTACAGAATTGTAGTAATTAAACTAAATCAACTACTTTTTTACTTCACCGAAGCCGCGCTGCGCCGGTTTGGTGCCACCGAACTTCTTGTCCATGATCGACTTGTCCTTGAACACGCGGACCTCGGCTACCTCCGGTTTCTCCATCTCTTCCCTGAAGGCGGTGATGAGCGCCTCGGTGGATTCGAGTTTCAGTTCCTTCAGCAGAGTTCCATCCTCATCAAAGGTTTGCATGATCGTTGTTTCCCCTTTCTTTAATATTTTTTATCTCACAGCCAGTTTATCCGCTTCCGCAGCCTGCTTATGTTCTCCTTCAACTGCTCGTGCTGCCGGTCTCCGACCAAGCCGATCTCGTTCCGCTGCTTGCTCCAGTACAGCACATAACTCATCCTTATGTTCATTTTCCGGATGTCTACCCGGCCTGCTTCATCTTTATTTTTTTCGACGTAGGCCCTCAACTTGTCCGCACAGAAACGAACGTGTTGCTTTGCCTCCAACATGCATCTGCTGTCTCTCACGACCTGCTCTTCGTCTGCAATCGCGTTGAGTATCTTCTCTGCCTCAGCTACGGTTTTCATAACTTCCCTCCTTATAAAATTCCATCAAAAACGATGGTACGCCAGGCCTCGCGGCCTCCACAACAGCCTTGTTTTGTTATAGCTTACAGGAAAATTATCATCAAAGTTTGTTCTCAGCGTTATACATCTTGTCTTTAAGCTTCTGATTGATCCAATTACTGTTCCTCTGGTTTGGTGCAAAGCTTTTACAATGTCCCAATGTTTGAAACCATTTCGCTCTGTGGTGATTTTGGTCGGATTATTCTCCCAGATTTTTGTACGTTTTGGAACGATTAAATAAGGATGACATTGATAATTATTCGCTCCAGCCATTGCCGAGGCGTCAAAGTGGTGGTCTTTCTCCAGGCCCAGGGCGCTTCTCGCCCTGGCGGTCATCCAACCGAAACAAACTTTTACGTCGGTGAAGCGCTTCTTCAGTTCGTTGAACAAATACCATTTACCTTGCTGGAGATGCGCGGGGTATTTGAAATGTCTCGGGCTCTGCGTCAACACCCATTTGCCATTATGCAGGTCATCATGACATTCCTTGCAAAGCGTTATGCCATTCTTTGGCCTATTGGTCCCGCCTTTGGAACGCGGGACAATGTGATGTGCCTGGAGATTTTCTTCACTTTTGCAATGCTGGCAAGTATATCTGTCTCTCCATAAAACTTTCTGGCGCCAGTTGTTGCCCTCATATTCGGAACGCTGGTACTCTTTGCCTGTTAATTTGTAGCCGGCGCTTATTGAAGAAGTATCAAATTGCCCCTGTTCAACCACGCAGGACGTGATGTTGATACGCTTTTTCAGGTCGTCGATTACGCGGAGGATGGATTCCTTCTTCTGTTTGATCGTGGGTGGTAGCCAGGCTTTCTTTCCACGGTTAAGAAACCGGGGCTTTCTGTGGCGCAGTTTTTTGCCTCTGCGGGTGCGTCTGTACCGCATACGCTGAAGCATCTTTTTGTGAACGTCCTGTCTGAGCTTGATGTTCCCGGCGAAGACGACTTTGTCCTCATGTGCCACGGAAATACCGGCGACTTTGGCCCCGTCGTCAATACCTATCTTGAATTCTCCGACGGGGTTACTGATCTTTCTTTTGAGCTGGATCGTGAACGGTACTACTGAATAAACGCCTGCTTTGCCTTTCCTTAACAAGATCCTCGCCCTTGCTTCACAGGTCGGAAGCAGGGGCGTTCCTTCTGTGTCGATTACAAAAATCGGCATTTAAGCCACCTTCCTTTCGGAATTATTGTTGTCCTCGACAAAGACCGTCTGTTCTCTGTTTAAGCTTCTTTGAGCATTCTCGGAAGCCATCAGAGCCTGGAACTGGACACATTCCAAGGTGACTGCCCTTTCGAGCAAACAGAAGTCATAGGCGTTCACCTCACCGGAGCAGACCGGCTTAACACGCGCCTTAGTCTCGGAGCCCTGGCCGAATCTAACTGAATTCAACCGATTATGACGGTTTTTCGTCATCTGCTTTGGGCTCCTTCATATCCACAGTTTTGGTAATAGATTTCCCGTACTGCTCGATCCTGAATCTTATCCTCCTTATATAATTCAATCAAATTCCAACTCTCCGGTACTTTTCGGTATTTCCTGTAAAACTGCGACTTCTTCAACGGTTTTTGGTTTATGCTTGCCCTTCTTCCGACCGCCGCGAGCACCATAATATCTGGCCGAATAACACGTCAAAATCTTCATAATATCCTCTGCCAGTTCTTCTTCATACTTCTTTTCCTTGTCGTTGATTATCTCTATTTCGACTCCAGTATGCTTGCAGATAAGCAGTAAATACTCGTATCCAAAACGGGCAAGCCTATCTTTATATTCAATCAGAATCCGTTCAACGCGCCCCTCGAAGATCAGCCGGACAAGTTTGTGCAGTCCTTTGCGCTTCTCGTTTATCCCGCTCGATAGTTCTTCAATTATTTCGTAGGTGTATTGCTTGCCCTGCGCGTGTTCGATGAGTCTTTATTTCTGGCGTTCAAGGTTTTCCTTCTGTTTCTGTGTTGAACATCTGGCATATATCATTGTCACTTTATCGTAGGCTTTCTTGCGTTCAACGCCGGTGAACTCGTCAAGGACTTCGCGCTTGAAGCGTCTGTGCCCGCCGTTGGTCTTGTAGCACTTTATCTGCCCGGAATCGGCCATGTGTTTGAGCGTGTTGATTGATACACCTAAATATTCGGATGCCTCTGTTATTCTCATTTAGATTCCCTTCCACTGTCTATGAAAACGCCTTAATTCGATATTGACTTCTTTTTGCGTCATGTTTTTCAGTGGTATTTGGCAAGCGTTTTCTTCTACGGTTTTAGGACACATTGTTCCCATCTTAAATCCGCCAGCATATTCAACAATGAAAAGTGCCCCAAAAGCTGTCGATGTAATCATTCCCAAAACCTTATATTCCATCCCCATCCGCGTCTTAAATTTTTTCCCGATTAAAACGCCGTAACGCCCACATATATTTTCTGACACTTTAGTTGTTGTCATAATGTTTCCACCATTGTTTTGATTATTTCAATGCCCCTGTAATCCTTGCAGTCTTGAAATAGTTTGAGTTGATGCGGTTTTTCTATTATTTCAAAATTCACTTCATCAAGGGGAACTCTCGCCCTATGTAGATAGGCGGGGAGAATCAATCCTTTATAATTCCGTATCTGTTTATCAAATTCAACGGCTTGCTTCCATTCTTCGGGGCATTCTTTTACAGAACGCCATTCGTTATTATTTTTATAGGGACAACCAATACATGCGGATTTTTTAACTATTAGTTCTGGATAATTCATGGCAAGCCATGTTTTGCAATCTTCTCTATCCATTTTTAAGTCCGTTATCAGCGGAAAGGAAAAAACAGAAAATCGTTGTCTTGCAACAGTCATCCTCTTTGATTCGTCAAGAGAAAATCCTATTACCTGTTCAACGCAGTCTTTTTCGGCTCGTTGGTATTTATTCAATCCAAGCATTTTTCGGATTTCTTTTACAATTACAGACGATTTATATTCAGCAGTACATTGCCTGTGCGCCATTCCTTTTTGACCGTTTTTGCCCCTCAAGAAAAACGGCATTGAAGGATAAAATACATTTCCACTTTGTCTTCTAAGCGGTTCTCTTATGTCGCCAGCCCGGACTACTATTATCTTTGTTCCGCTTATTTCGGCCTTTTGTTTTAACTCATGTAACAACTGGTACGTGTGTGCCGACTCCCACCCGGTATCTGCAAATATAGTCGCGTCGAACTTTGGAATAAGGCCGTCGCACGCCATAAGAAAAAGCGTTGTGCTTTGTACACCTGCTCCGAGCGATAGAATTCGTAACTTGTACAAATTTTGCTTACCCCTTTCAAAAAATCCCGTTAAATTCGATTTCTGTCATATCCCTGTCAGCCGACCGCTTCTTTCGGCTCTTTCTGACAGCTTCGTGACAGTTTACCCTTTTCGATCAAGTTATTTATGTGAGCGTTCGCGTCGTCCCATAGCTCTTGCATCTCCTGGACGGTCAGATCGTGGTCCAGCGGTTCACCGAAATAGACCTTCTCGTCCTCTAAAACAAAGTATTCTCTGGTAACTTTTGTGACCTTCATATCTCTCCACACTCCTTATTTTAGCAGATTTACAGTATAAAAGCAAGCGGTTTTAACTTATTTTGGTGGTTTTTGTTGGGAATTATTCAGCAGTTGCTACCTCGTACAGACTTTCTGTGACGATGTCTTTAGCCATTTGTCACCCCCCCCCTCGGCTCTTTCATATATCTCAACCAGCTTTGCCGTTTGTCGTTCTGTCAGATGATAGTTCTCGCGGATCGAATCGAGGAAGTCGATCTCCCAGTCCGTCGGCTCCCAGTCCTCGTTCTCGGCCCAGCGGTCGAGGTCTGCTATCAAATCTCTACACGGTACTTTCGCCAAATCAGTCATTTATCACCTCCTCACTGCATGTCCAATTCAAACAGGCTCTTAATACTACCGGGCGGGACATGGAAGCGCCACAGTGCAAATGTTTTGTCGTCACAGAACCAGTTTAATCTTTGAGAATGACATTTAAAATTAAGTTCATCATAAACCTCAACGTAAGGATGTTCGTCTTCATCGAGGAATATTTCGCCCTGTTCCTTTGGAATTTCTGTCAGCTTGTAGCCGCCGGAGTGCTTGCGGACGTAGAAGAAATACTTGATCTCGACCGTACCTTTGGATGACGTAATCGACCCGATGCCAAGGAAGAAGCTACCGTGGACACCGCCGCCAGATGTGATCGCTTTGTCTGACAGCGCGATGAGTTCGAGCCGGTCGCGGAACACGTACTTAGCTTCCGGTCTCGGCCCGGGATTACAACCTGCGAGTAGCAGACCGAACAAGAGTAACACAACTATTTTTTTCATGTTAATATCTCCTTTTATTTTTTTAATTCTAATTACTGCGGAACCCGCAGTAATTAAGCAAGCAACAAGATTCCCGCCAGCGAGAGCATGAACATGATGAAGAATTGAATCCTGACTATTCTATGTTCACCGAACAAGGACGTCTTGATTTCACACAAAAACATATACACCGACAGGAACAGGATGGCACACGCTGCTCCGCCGAAATTAGAATCAGCGAATGGTACAGCGACCAGACAAGCAACTACATAAACTATTAAAAAATAATGCAGGTCAAAGGACGGCACGGCTCTATCTTCGATGAACCTGTTGAGGATGCTGAATACTGGAAATATCAGGATGAGCGCGATTAGGATTTTCGCCGTCTCCTCGTCGATCCATATCGGATTAACAATTGATTTATGTGCGAGCGCAAGATAGATACCAGCGTACAGAAACGCGCCCGTCACGAACTCCAGCAGCTTCCACGGCGCTACGTACCCCGCTGCGTTCGTCCTGACGAGGGCCAGGATCGTGCTTAAGCCCCCGACGGCCGCACATGCGATGATGAGCCACCCCGTGTCCGTCCGCAGGCCGTAGCGCAGCACGGTGGTCATCGTGATGCCATACAGGACGGCCGTGCAGGTGTAACCGATGATCCCGTCTCCTATTCCGAACGTCCTCTTGAATGGTCTGTTGACCGCCCAGTCAATGAACACCGCGTAAGGGAACAGACCGCACAAGCCCGAGACCACCACGACCACAAGCGCGAAGTTTGCGGAATGAGCGGGCGCCGTGAATAGGAGCATCGTAACGCCGACCATTACTCCGGGAATGAACGCACCGGGCATACCGCCCATTACTCCGCGAATTCCCCAACCGAGCGCGCCGACTACTGCGATTAGTAAACATTCAAAGATCATAGCACCTCTCCTATTTCTTCTATATCAACTTCGATGATTACCAGTTTTCCTTTCTCATTTTCAATTCTTGTGTCCCATTCTTTTTTATATATTTCCGCAATTCCTTCGGTAGAGAAAATGGCGAGTTGACCGTTGACTATAAGGATGACTTCTTTATTGTTTTTATCGACGTGCTTAATTGCAAATGCCGATCCTTGAATCATTTTAGTCATTTCGTAACACCTCGTTTGTAAATTTCTCACCACGATAATTTAATACTGTGTAAGCAAAAATAGCAAAAGCAGCTTTATCTCCCCAATCGTAAAAAATCTTTTCAGGTGTGATTCTAAACGGGAGTTCGCCAATAGCAATGTCCAGCACATAATCCGCAACAGTAGGTCCACCCGCTATACAGACAACAGCACAAGCACCGATTTCGTAGAAATAACGTTCAACGTCATGAAGCGTCAATACCGTATGGTAGGAATTAAAAGATGAGACCGGTCTACCAGCCAGTGTCGATCTCCACGCTCGGAGTGGCTGAAGAAATCTCATCAAAAATTCTTTTATGAAATAAAACCTTATACGT
>Ga0307430_1000870_pt1 | contig 24060 bp, 26 predicted proteins | sample SalMarWE160130MG_FD_202159 | JGI IMG/M metagenome (GOLD analysis project Ga0307430, IMG submission 202159) | Salt marsh sediment microbial communities from the Plum Island Ecosystem LTER, Massachusetts, United States - WE1603-130 | ecosystem: Environmental > Aquatic > Marine > Intertidal zone >...
CTACTGTTAGAAAGCAAGGAAAATCTGTTTTTAATGCGCTCTATGCGGCTTTACAAAATAATAATGTTTTGGGCTTGATTAATTGCTGAATAGTTACGAAAAATAATAATATCAATAATTATCAAACAAGTACCTGAAGATGGCATTCTTTTAGAGCTAGGATTAGGTGGAGGCATATTCTTTCTTGTAGTAGGTATATTTTGGCTAGTTCGCTGGGTTATAAGGGGTTTTGCAAATAAATCTTATTAGTATGTAGTAAAAGTGGAGTTTGTAGTGTATAAAGGGGTAATGTCTAATTTATATTAATAGTCGCATATTGACTGAATGTTATTTATATATAATAATTTAATCAAATTAAGGATAATAAGAGGAAAAAATGTTAAAAAAAGATAAAATGAAATTTAAATACATTTTTGATGATGATTATAATCCAAAATATGCTAATGGGGCATATGGTGGATTAACTCCAAGAGGAGAGATTGTCGTTAATTTTTTCTTTGAACGAACCGCTTTACCAAAATCACAGACTCATGAGATCACAGAAAAAGGAATTCTAGGTGATGAGATTGATTCTGATCCCAAAGATTTGAAAAGAAGTATCATAAGATATGTTGATACGGGTATTATAGTAAACCCTGAAACAGCTAAAATAATAATTGATTGGCTGCAAAAAAAGGTAGAGACTCTAGAAAAGCTTAAAAAAGATAATATCATAACTAAGGACGAATAAAATGGAATTAGATAATAGTTGCGCTATTTCTAAAAAAAAGATTATTTTTGATAGACCAAATAATGCATATGCAAAAACAATTGGTGGTTTTTTTAATTATAATTTATCAAATGCACCAAATTTTAAGATTCCCCTTGAATATATTAAGTCTTATCTGGATTCTATAAATGCAACTACTAAAGAGATGGGAGAAGAATTGTCAAAATATTGTAAAATATTCTCATTAAATATATTAAAAACCAAAAAGTTATCTAGGCCACTCGATATTCTTGTTGAATATGATGAAGATTATTTTTTAGCAAGGGCTACGGATTTCCCAATTCATGCAGGTGGTTCAGATCCAATTGAAGCTGTAGAAAATATAAAACAAGAAATTGAAGATTTATATAATGAATTATTAGAGGATGATAATTTCTCTGCGGAATGGTTGAATTATAAATCTTTTCTAATGGAAATTGTTTCTGAATGAAAAACGCTTCTTATAATACCTATGAGGTTAAAAAAATATTAGAAAATAAACTTGGTCTGAGGTTTGAAGGAAAACCTGAATTAAAAGGTTGGTATAAATTAAAAAATAAAAAAGTAGCAAGAGTAACAGTTCCAAAGGGTAGAAAATTCATACCCCCAAAAACTTATAGCTCTATGGCTCGTCAATTATTACTAGATGTAAAACAATTTGACAAGTTACTTGATTGCTACATTAAAAAAAATGAATATGAAGATATTATTAGTCTAAAAGTAATAATATAAAGATTATTTAAGCCATTCCGATATATCAAAAAGCTATTTATATTTCGGTGCTGAATGATGATATAAAATATAAGATCGTGTTGTGTTGTAGTTACTAATATTCAGGCAATTCACCTAAATTATCATCTCCAATATCATTCGGAACCGTTTTTATATAATCTTTATTATTTATTGGATGAAGAATTACTTTTGCTGTATTACCTTCCACTGTAAGAGTGTAAAATTCAATATCCGGATTGTTCTTTAAATAGTCAATTATAGTCTCTCTGTCAATATAATCTTCTTTATAGTTATTTATATTTTCTCTATACTTACACTTAACAATACGATTTCCATTACGGTTTTCATAATGAACTTTTGTTATAAATAGTTTCTTCATTTTTTATCTCCTTTTTTAATTATTTTTTATTATAAGGTTATTATTATTTAAAAGCAATAACTAATTCCCGGTAGTTATATAGTTATATAGTTATGTGATTGTACTTATTTTACTCGATCTTATAGACATACTTGAAAAAATGCACTCGATAATGAGCAGTTTAAAAAGGAATTAGAGGATTTAAAAAAGGGCGACACAAAGGCCACCCGTGATTATTTAAGCTTTCCAGATTCATCAAATAGCTGTTCATAATTAGGTGCTGAATGATGGTATAAATCACAAGTAATTTTTATCGAGCTATGACCGAGAATTTTTGAAACTTGTGCAATAGAGACGTTCCGATTGTTCAGTAGATAACTGCAAAGGCTATGTCGGAACATGTGAGGGTGTACGTGCTTGTTAAGTATCTTTTTAGATTGTCTTTTTAGTTCTCTATAGAAAGCCGCATTATTCCAACGGTTATGATTTCTTGTTTCAAATAGATAAACTTTACCCTTGTAGAACTCTCTAAGCTTGTTGAAAAATGCCCCTGGTATTGTCAAAACGCGCTCACGACGGCCTTTTCCCATTATTCTAAGGGAAACATACTTGCCATTAGGTGTACAGCCTGAAACCTTTAGATTTGTAGCTTCACTTATCCGGCAGCCAGTGTAAAACAAGAATTGTACAAGTAAAGCTATTCTTGTAGTACAGTTTTTAATAAGCTGTTCAACCTCGAAGCGTTCCAGATATTTCTCTTGTCTCACGGCCTTATCTGGTTTGATTACAGGAACATTGGCACGGAAAGCAGCGTTGACGCCTTCCCGATAAACTGAATTATATTGCTTGTCACCTAAAGAATTGAGAATTACCTTTTTAGACCGACATGAAGTAAAAAACGTATAATAGGAAATGCCTTTTTCTTAAAAAACTGAACAGCATGGTTTAATAATTTAGTGGCTAAACCTTTTTTCCTATACTCTTTATTGATCATGAGTCCTGAAATATGGCCGATTTTATTAATCTCCCAAAAACTGGATTGGTTTTGTATATATACCTCATGCAGTTAAATTCAAGATCCGTTTGGCTATTGCATCCGTATATGGAAAAATGTACAATAAAAGGATATTTAGTAAAATGATGAAATTAATAATAATTTCTGCAATTGTATTATTAATGCAATTATGAATAAATGTCTATTTTTAACAGTAATCACGGTTCTCGCCTTATTTTCTTGTAACAAAAGAATTAATTACTATGAGCTAATAAAATTAAACGAAAAACTTTTTACAGAGGTTAAGCTTGGTAATGTGCAGGAAGTAAAAAATATTATAAATACCGGTGCTGATGTCAATGCCATAAACGATTATGCTGACACGGTTCTCATGACAGCTTCCGGCGGCGGGTATTCGGAAATGGTAGAATACTTGCTGGAAAAAGGTGCTGAGATAAATAGTAGAAATAAGGATGGTAACACCGCTCTTATAAAAGCATTGATAAACGGGAATGCGGATTGTGCAAAAATACTTATCGAAAACGGTGCTGATATTCATGCCAGAGACAATAATAAGATCACAGTGTTGATGTGGGCCACATATAAGGGCTGTTTGGAAATAGTTAGAATTTTACTGGAAAAAGGTGCGGATATCCATGCACTAGATTATCATCGAGGTACTGTGTTAATGTGGGCTGCTTATTTTGGGCATATAGATATCGTAGAACTATTGCTGGAAAAGGGTGCTGACATTAATGTGGTACAAAAAATAGGCGGTACAGCGTTAACAGAAGCTGCCAGTGGCAAGCATTTAGAGGTAGTAAAATTGCTGGTGGAAAAAGGTGCTTTGTTAAATATAAAAGACGAAATAGGTCGAACGGCCTTGGATTGGGCAATAGCGGAAGACGATGCGGAAATGATAAATGTTTTAAGACAAGCAGGCGCAAAAACAAGCACGGAACTCAAATAATTATAATTTAAAAACATCCATCCATAAGTCCTCTTTAATGAAGGCGGTTTACAGGGGGCACAACGAGCTTGTCGAGCTGCTCTTAAAAGCAGGCACCGCTTATGAACTTATAAAGAAGGTCGCTTTCTTGTAATCCTATTGCAATAACACGGCTCTTACCGGAGAAGCTTCCCCGTTGTAGATTTTTAAGGGCAGACAAAACAGAGTGTAGCTTCCTGCCGGCACATGTTTGAGATTTATACTTTCTAAAATGATAATATTGTTTTCTAATAAAATTTTATGTGAAAGGAATTCCTTGCTTTTAAAACTATCGATCGTTATATAATCTATTCCGACAAGCTTGATCTGCTTTGTTGCACAGAAGCGTGCTGCTTCCGGAGTGAGATATACGTAATCGGATGAAAATACACCGCTGGTTATTTTATCTTGTTTGGAATTGTTTGTTTTAAATAATAGTGCTTCACCCGATTTACAGTTTATATTTTTTATTTATGCAGATGTAATTTCCTGCTTGTTCTCTATATCCATAACATGAGCAGGTAGAATGAAATTATCTACCGGCAGTTCATGTATGCTTTTACCGTTTTTAATAAAATGTGACGGAGCATCGATATGTGTACCGGAATGACCGGACAGGATAAGCCGGGAAAGCTCGAAATCATCTTTATTTTCAAGATTTTTAAGCAGTTCTCGTTTAAATTCCGGATCGCCGGGATAGGTGATTGCTTCACGGCCTAATGAAATGCTGATGTCGAATATATTTTTAAATGTGAGTGATTGTTTCATTTTCGCTTTTATTTTCAAACAGTATAATGAATATAAAATATAATGTAAACAAATAGGTTGTATCTCTGTAAATTAACCTATATTATACGTTTTATCAGTCCCACTATCTCCTGCTTTATCTGCTCTTCGGAATAAGTAATTCCTGGTATGGGACCGTATTTCTCTCCGTTGTAATATAAATACGCTCCCTCTTGTTTTATCTCGAAGGCATGAAACAGGAATCCCTGATCTTGATTTATTTGCCGGAGCAGTATGAGCAACTTAGTGGTGTAATTTTCTTCCACGGTTTATCTCCCTATCTATAAGTACCCTGAAGAGTACACTTTTGCTTTGGTTTTTAAAATAAAAATTGCAATTTGAATTTAAATCAATTTAATGATATACTTTTTAAGGAGAAAATAATGTATAAAAAAATTATCTTACTGATTTCTGCTATTTTATTAACAACTGCTGTATCTGCATCCGATTTAACCAATAAATTGATTAAAGCTGTTAATACTAATAATTTAGAACTTGTAAAAGAGCTTATCGAAAATGGGGCTGATATTAATGCCAAAGGGAGAAGCGGCTGGACAGCCCTGGTGCACGCGTCATTCAATGGGAATCTAGAAATCGTAAAATATCTTATAAGCAAAGGAGCTTTAGTGAATACTGCGATAAATGACGGCAGTACTGCTCTGTCGTGGGCCGCGGGCAGCGGACATCTTGCTGTGGTAAAGTTTTTGATAGAAAAAGGAGCAGATGTAAACGCAAAGAATGATACCGGATTTACAAGTTTGATGTGGGCTTCGTGGACAGGTTATGCAGAAATAGTGAAAGCATTGCTGGATGGAAACGTTGAAATAAATGCGCAGGATAACGAACGGAAAACAGCACTGGATTGGGCGGAAAAAAAAGAGAGACACAGCGTAATTAAATTATTAAAGCAGGCAGGTGCAGAATACGGAGATGAGCTTTAGCTGACCGTCTGTATTATGTTTGCAGGTATAAAATAAAAAAAAGAAATTGAGTAATGCTAAAATATTTTTTTCAATTGTATTCCTTTTTCCCATTAGATCTAACATTATATAATAACCATACTACATCATCTTCAAATTTTTCAACCCATGAATTATTTAATTAAGCTTTGCTTCCGCAGCCTTTATGTGAAATGGTAAGTTCTCATAAGAACCGAATTCTTTTATAACAGGGAATAAACTTTTTAAAGCTGATTGTGATAATTCACCAATTGTAGATGTTTTCAGCATATGCTTACAGGTTATTCCGGAAATGCTCCTGGCAAAGCCATTGGTAGGTAACACTGCCGTAATTCCCAACGCATAGTTGGCAGCGGAGAAGGGAGTGTATTCTCCTAATAAAATCTCACCGCAATTTTCTATATTACCCAGAATATAGTTTTGATTCTCTTTATTACAGCGAATTATCATATGCTCCGGAGCATAGTCGTTAATAATATCACAGCACTGGTCTAAGTTTCGGGCAACAATAATTGCGCTAAGGCCCTGCGGACCAAATGAGAACCGTAATATTTCTTTTTTGCTTTCCGGTGCGTGCTCGATAAGTTGAGACAGTATCTCTTTTAATTCCGAAGCAGTCTGCCGGCTGTTTGTAACAAGAAGACAAGATGAGTCTTTCCCGTGCTCTGCTTCATTTAAAAGATCGTAGGCCAACTGCCTGCAGTCTGTCGAACCGTCGGATATTATGGCGCTGTCTGTTGGTCCGATTCCCAAAACAGTCGTAATTCCGTAAGAAAATGCTACACTCATCGCGGCAGCAATTCCGCCCGGCCCCGGACCGAAGATACCATTAACTTTAGGGATGCATTCTGTTCCTATTGACCAAGCCGCGATAATCGAAACACCATTCCCAATAAAAAAATCTCTTGCACCACCCATATAGGCAGCGGCAATTGTCACGGGATCGGCTACTCCATCCATATTGGGCGGCATGCCGACACAAATATTTTTCACACCTGCCGCTTTTGCCGCACCTACCAGCATAAGGGCTGTGGAGATAAGCGTGCCTTTACGAGCGGGCACCCATAATCCCACTGTATCTAAAGGAGTGATTTTTTCTCCGATGACAGTTCCAGGACGTATTTCTTTTGTCCAAAAGGGAGGAGGTTTGAGGGCCATGTTTACCTGGATGATATTGTCTAATGCTTTTTCTATGGCAATGGCAAGTTGCGGATCAAGAGAGTCAACTGCTTTTTCAACATAATCTTCACCTATTTTTGGTGAATTGATAATACTGTTATCGAACTCTTGAGTAAAAGCCATGACAGCTTTATCACGGTCTTTTTCCACATTAGAAAATATCTTTTGAATCGAATGGATTAGCGCTCTGTTAAACAAATCACTACGCTTTTCAAGTCGTTTTAAGATGTCTTGCTTTTGTTTTGGATAAAAGAATATCATATATTTCCGTTTCCTTTTATTGAATTCATGAAAATGATGGGGAAAATTAAATATTACTTTTTGTAAATAATCCAAGAAGTCAGGATACTCCTTGCATCGTTTATTCAGGTTTTTGATATGCGTTTAACTTATGGCCGCAGGCAGGGCATTCGAGGGTGAACCAATCATGCTCTCTGCCGCATTGTGAGCATGACCAACGGGTTTTCATATCTTCCAGCCAGCGCTCTTCGCCGTGTTCTTTTATGGTATTTAAGTAATCATACACTTCGCTATGATATGGGTATTGAGGGCTGTTTTTAAAATCTTCAAGCGGTTGGCAGGGGAATTCATCGCAATAGATACAGAATTCCAATCCTTTTTTTGCCGCACATGCTTTCAAGGCGCAGGTCCTGCAGAACTTGGTTACTTTTTGACTTTTGCAACCGTAACATATGAGATCATCGACATCCTTTTGCCACTCTCTGGCAAGCTTATCAATTGTATTGTTCTTGGTAGCCATAAAAACCGTACAGGCACCGCAGTATAAACCGCAGTAAGCGTCGCATCTAAATTCCATTAGCTTCTCCTTTTTTTATTTTTTAATTTATATATGCAGAATATATATACATTATTTTCTCATTATTCGCCATATCCCAGCCACTTGGTATCCTCCAATCCATTACGCGAAAAAATGCTGCTGCAGTAAGCTGTATGGTATTGAATATGGCGAATTTGACCAAGCAGTACATCAAGCACAGTAAAGTTTTTTAATCGATAACATTCATCAAACAGCTTTTCCTTATACTTGATAAAAAATTGAGCTGATTTATCCTTAACTTTTTGAAAATATTCTCTGCATTTTGTTTGGGAAATAGCTTCAAGCTGCGTTTCGCTAAAATCATAAGGTATGTGCTGTTTGTATTCTTCTACCAAATAGACTAACTGTTCATCTGTAAAACAGTAATCAATACTCTCCAAAGTATGCATGACATGCTGCCATAGGGGAGCATGATTGTCACTTTTTTCCCAGAGACCTTTAGAGTTTTTATTAATCACGGTTTCAAGCATGTGTAATGAAGGAAGGAAATGTCTTTTAACTATATCTATTGTCACCATGAGAGTACTCCTAAAGCAATCAATATTAAAGCCGGTCCGTTTATCACCGCGTGAATGATCATACCGGTATAGGTGTTCTTGGTTTTATAAACTATAAAGGGTATAATCAATAACAAAGGTATTATCGTGAGGATTAATGGAAAACCAAAGCAGATATGAACTAAGGAGTGCAGCGCTGCATTAATAAGCCATGCATATTTACCGTATGCTACCTCCTGCTTTGGCAGAATATAACCCCTCCATAAAAATTCTTCTCCCACAATATTTGAAAAGAACATGGGGATCCAGGCCAAAAGAATAAAAAGCTCATACCCCTTTAATGGATCAAATTGGATAAATGGAGTAACTTCATCAAGTTTTTGCATACCTACGATATGGGACAGATTATTCCATGCAATCATAATCGCGCCTGTTGTCGTTATAGAAAAGAGAATGCCGATTACTGTCCATAATATATCCGTTTTCGTCAATGTGTTGAGACGGAAGCGTTGTTTAAGTGTTTTTAAATTGAGTGCATACCCGTCTTTCTTGAATAGTAAAAGTGACAGGAGAAAAAGCGGTACGAATAATAAGAAACAGCCTGAAACACTCCAGAGCAATAGGGGATGAATACGGGTTGCTGATGCTAAATAGGGCACGAGGATCCGAATTATTATATAAAACACAATTCCGCCGCTTGCGAACAATATGAAGGCAAACCATAGTGGTATTGGTTTAAGTTTCTTCATGATCTGTCTCATCCATAGTGCGTGCTTGGTACTCCATTTTAAGTACCAAATGATCCAGTGCTTCCAATTCCTGTTTTTTTGATTTCTCGCGAATCGATTCCAGGGAGGGAATAGTACTCTGGGTATAGCGCTGGATGACCTGTCGAGCTTTAGCCGCATGTTTCACTTTGCCTGCGGTGTCTAAATACCTTAAAATCAGTTGTTTGCTGGTATTGGTAAGTTCGGACTCGATTAAATGTTCGATGATGTTAAAGATTGCAGATATAAACTTATTGCTCATATATATTTCCCTCCGTATGTTGTGGTTACTATCTTTAGCATAATAAGAGAATATTCCTTCAATGTGGATATTCAACCAAAAACACAATATATCTTGACATACTTTGCATATTCATGAGGCGGTTACATATTTTACTAGAACTGATCTAATTTACTTAAAAGTAAAAACTGTTTTACTCTAAATTAATTCCAATGCTACTCAGCTTTTAGGAACAGGTTCATCTTAGTACCACATTCCGGACATACACCCTTCGCCTGACGACGGCCGTTTTTTGCTGTGACAATTTGAGCATCTTTCATATTACGCTTGGTTTTACATTTTACACAGTAGGCAACATAATCACTCATCTATAATCCTCCTATGGTTGTAATTGATGGTATTGTAGAGAGAATTATGAAATATTACAAGGAGATTCTTATTTTTTTAGCTTATTTTACTTAAAAGATTCTAATATCTTTTTTAATTCAAAAGGATAGGGGGGGCAGCCTTTTACACTTCTATCGAAACTGTATTCCTTAATGCAGCAGTTTCCGAAACCTACTTTAATGTTCGGACCTTTCATTATCTTATGCTTAGTTCCTAAATACACATCGAGGTGATCTGGTAGCTGTTTTTCCAAAAAACGAAAAGACAGCAGTAAGGCATTTGCACAAGAGCTGCAGGCGTTTCTGTTATATATTGTAACAAATGGCGGAACAAGTTTTTCCATATTCACTTTTTTAAAGGGATGCATAACATGCTCGTATTTTTCACCGAGTACACGGATCTCGTTCACATTGATCTTATTTGCTTCCAGATAATATCGCAAATGGGGAACTTCGCTCAGGTCATATCCCATTATTTTGCTGCCTATATAATCAACTTCGCCGCCATTCTTCCCGGCAATTATTAAATTTAAATTAAGCAGATCACCGCCCTTCGGACCCATGGTTTCCATACAGGTTATACCGTCGATAATATGTAAATCTGCTTTAATGCTATTGTTTAAGTCCACTATGGCTTTGTCTAAAGCTACCTCATGAAAATGCCTTTTTTCGTCACGGGCCAATAATCCTTTAAGGTTTTTGAGACATAAGGTAACACCGGTTGCATAATGCACTTTCATAACAGGCAGGTTTATTATTTTTGTGGCCCACAGGACGTCTTCAGCGATATTTATTTCTTGTAAGATTAGAGGATTGTTTACGCTTATCGGAACTGCTTTTGATTTATTGAGGTTTATGATGTCGATATTATATTTCTTTGCTAAATCAATATAACCAGTTTTTATAAAATGATTATTGGTTATTCGCTCATTACCAAAAGTGGATTCGCCGATATGCACATTTCTGATATTGTTGTCAAAAAGTAATTCAATTAAAGCGGCGGTTAGCTCCGGTGTAGTAAAACATTCAAAATCGTTAAGATTGGGTTTGAGTAATACTCTGTCATGCTTTTGCACAAAGGTATTAATTCCTCCAAGCAAATCGAGCGCATTATGTAGTGATTGTTTAAGATCTACATGTGTTTTAACAATACTCACACAGCCCATTTATTTCCTGTTTTTTCTTATCTGTTTATGATCAAAGTATATTTTAAAGTTTATTGCATATTTATTGCAGTAATCGCTTATTTCCGCTTTCATTTCCTGCCAATAATTATACGAATCACGTGCTATGCTTTTTAATTCTTCATAACAACTGTTTCGGTTTGTTTTAAACCACTTGAATATATCATGTATTATGGTTCCGTGTAAATTAAGGTTTTCAAACATAAACGTATCAACAAACGCCCCGGTTGAATTGATGATTTCTTTCCAATCGGTAATAAAGGGAATAATCGGACCGATAAACACATATACCTTAATATGATCCCGTTTAAAGAGCTGCAGGGCTTGTATTTTGTCTTTAACCGAGAAGGAGTAATGATTGATGACATAATCCGCATCCGGCAGATTTGATTTTGTGATTATACTCTTGGCCTGAATCTCTTTAAGTTTAAGCTTAATGATCATGATTATTGTAACTATTAATCTTTATGCATAACCTGCAGGATAATGGTGCTGGACTCGCTTAACTGCATCATCCTTGCCGATACTTCATTTAATGAAGTTGTAATATCACTAATGGTATCCCTCAGCTTATCAAATACCTGACTCACTTCCTGATTAGCATTCACAAAGTCTTTTATCCCCTTGGAAATCGAGCCTAAAAAATTATTAATTTGCTGTAAGTTATGTTTTGTTTTATTACTTAAGTTTCTGATCTCTGTGGCAATAACCGAAAAACCTTTACCGTACATACCGGCATGCACAGCTTCGATGGAGGCATTGAGAGAAAGAATATCGACCGTTTCGGATATATCGTTTATGGAATCCACGAGCATATTGGTCTCAGAGAGGAAGGCACGCAGCTCTTCCACGATTTTATGGGACTGCCGTATTTTTTCATTACTTTGTTCACTGACGGTATTGAGATTTACCGCTTCGGTGGATTGAGATTCGGAAAGATTCTTTACACTCTGAATGGAATCGATCATAGGCAAAATCAGTTCTTCGATATGGTAGCTGCGTTCTTGAATTACTTTTTCCGTGCTTAATATTTTTTTATAAGCCGGGAAGTATACAAGCTTCTCGAGAGCTGGCCGACAAGGGAGCTATACATTGTCTGTTGGCCTTTGAACTTCTCAAAAATAACATAACCGAGTCTATTTTCACGGTATACTAATGGAATAACAAAATTAATTTTTGAGTTGCATCGTAATTTAACATTGGGAAATATTTTCTGTGCAGGGTATATGATTTCCTGATTATCATCTATCGCTTGAACCTGACCGTTACATATTAAGGCGATTAATCGAGTTTTTTCCAGATTCTCACTGTCCGTAAATTCGGCAAATAAAAAATTCTTAATATCAAGCGAAGGAAATGTTTCATATATTATATTTCTCAGTTCTTTATTTTCGATAGCATTGGCCAAGGCTTCGCCGACCTGGGTTATCTGATCCGTTTGATTTCTGGTATTTATGGAATCCCTGTTCTTTTGGGTAATTTGTATGTCGTTAACAATCAGCCGGGCCTGATGAAAGATGTTTTCAGCTTTGTTTATGATATGGCGGGTAGAAAACAGCGGTGAAAAAATATGGCGTACCAATGTCAACACATCCTGCCAAAAATCAACGTCTTCGTTGTTTTCTATAAAACGCATGAGATTATTTCTGAAAAGGGTAAAGACAGTTCCGTTTTGATCCTCGAAAATATACAGGTAAAAAGCATCAAGGAGCGAGATAATTTCGTTTTTATCCAAAGTAGCTCCCAAAGCAGATATTTGAGCTTTTACCTGCCGGATATAGTCGTCTTTGTGTGACGAGTAAAATGTGTGAGGATCGATTTCACTGGTTTGATCGTAAATAAGCTGCTCATCATTTACACGGTTTGAAAAACAGCCGCAGGACTGGCGGATCACCATCTGAGCAGGGGTGTATTCGATTTTTTGTACCTGTTGCCCTTGAAATATTTTAAAGAAATTTTCAAATATTTTTTTACCGAAAAGTTCGAAGGGCTGTTTGGCAGTTGTTATACTGGGCAGCACGCTGGAAGCTTCGATAATATCGTCAAATCCGGCAAGAGCTATTTTGTCCGGGATGGTGTAACCTCTTCGTTCCAGTTCTTCTTTGGCTCCTAAAGCCATGTTATCATTGGAGGCGATCAGCGCCTCAAACTGGACATTCCGTTCATCCAGGAGGGTTTTTACGGCTTCAATGCCGGATTCATTGGTGAAATTACCCGTATAAATCAGATCGGGATCCACCTGTATGCCGGCCTCCTTTAGCTGGTTTTTATAGGCTTGCAATCGTTCCTCGGCATCCGTGTTTCCTTCAGGCCCAGTAACAAAGGCAATCTTTTTATACTGGTGGTCGTGTACAAAGTGATGTACTATGTCCTCCATGCCCTGCCGGTTATTAACGATAATCTGATTGTATTTCTCCGGGCCGGGTCCGAAAAAGATAAGGGGAATACGGTTATATTTTCTTAAGAAATCATCGATTTCTTTTATTGAAATAAAATTACCCACTGTAGTGCTGACGATAATACCGTCGAACATTTCTTTGGTAATCAGATCATAAACAAGGTTGCGATAAACAGCGAAGGCATCGGTGTTGACCCTGATGATTCCGCCGCCTAAAAAAAGGTACAGCTCTACTCCCTGTTCGGGTAAACCCTCTATAACACCGTTTACCGACTCCTGCTGAAACTAGGCTGTATAAAGATAATCGATAAGAAAGGCAATCCGTTTAGTCTCTGCCATTTGATTTCGTTATTTTATATTATATAGGTGATATAGTATAAATACAAGTCAGATAATTCGGACAGGAAGAGATGCGTGATATAAGCTGTTTTTGGCTCTTGTTTATTTTTATATTGCTGAGTTCTAACTTTTTATGTGGTTTGAGCGGCCAATGCTTAAAACTGCAGACTCAATACATCCTCTTCGGGGAAAAGCTCGGATTTTTTATATATGACCTTTATCCTCTCGGTTTCAGAGTCGCCTACAGTATCTCCGTCCTTGATCACAGGTCCGTTTATTAAAAGGTAATTGGCTAAATCCAATAAAAAAAAATATCCGTCTAAAAAAGATCCTTGATAAGAGACAATTTCCAATTCCCGCTGTTTGAAAGCAGACAATCCTTTGGAATAGAGATAGAGGTAGCCGGTGCTGTTTTCAACACCTGTAATTTTAACCCAGATCGGCAGAGGATAATTACCATCATCCTCGATAAAAGTTTCGCAGTTCGCATAATAGAAGCTGGGCTGAAATACTTGGGCTGATTGCCCCCAATATATGGCGACCGTATCCAACAATTTACTTAATGAAAACACAAGCTTTGTTAAAAACTTAAGTATATCCAAGGAAGATGCGATTTTTGAGGAGACGAATACCACACAATGACTTTGATGCGCAGAGATCTCTTGTCGGGCATTTTCCCAATACCATGCAGTGGAAAGCGGATATTCAAGCTCCTGCTGCGGAATCGCTGTCTGCATCACTCCGATCCCCACATGATATGCACCGATACTGAACGTGAATACTCCGTCCTGCAATTGGAACTTTTGGATATCTTCCCCAATACCCCAATCCTCAAGGAGGGAACGTGAAATTGTGGTTTTGTCCAACATTCTTAGGACATCCGTCATTATCATGGCAATGTGGCTTTTAACATCTTCCGGTTTTTGTTTTTTACAGGAGAAAATCAAAAATAAAATGAGCAGTAAAACAGATAATTTTTTCATAGTGCCCTCTGTTACCTCAATGTTCGCTTATAATCTGTACATTTACCGACAGATCCTGTTTAGAGTCCGCCTGTTCTATTACCAGATTCCAGCTTCCGGCGTGAGGGACCCTGATGGCAAAGGGCGACCGCTTTACTAATTTGCCGTAAAAATCATACTCTTGCTCATCTTTATAGAGTGCGTAGTTTTTATCATCCAGCAACATTACGTGAGCCGGGTTGGTGAGATGTATTTTAAGCATATCTGCTTCGGTTAATGACAGATATTTGTGTAAATGATTCATAAGTTTCTCTTGCTTTTATCATAGCAGTTAAAACTCTTGTTCGCAAGCTTATAAATGAGTACAATTACTCTATCTGTTTTCACAGGAAACGTAAGGATTTTAAGATGACACAGTTTAAAGATAGCTTTGAGTTTACCGACCTTATTTATTCATATTACCGTGCAAACGGCAGGGATCTGCCCTGGCGCAGGACTCATGATCCTTACCATATTCTGGTTTCCGAGATTATGCTTCAGCAGACTCAGGTAGAGAGGGTTCTTGGCAAATATGAGGAATTTCTTTGCCTGTTTCCTCATACAAAAATCTTGGCACAGGCAGCTTTAGCTTATGTGCTTAAAGTGTGGCAGGGATTGGGTTATAATCGCAGAGCACGTAATTTATGGCTTGCTGCTCGGAGAGTAATGGAACACCATGCCGGACGGATTCCGCAAACCAGAGAAGAGCTCATAAGGCTGCCCGGAGTTGGTCAGGCTACTGCCGGAGCTGTTATGGCTTTTGCTTATAATAAACCGGTTGTATTTATTGAGACCAATATCAGAACCGTATTTTTATATTTCTTTTTTAACGAGAGCCATGCGGTTCATGATAAAGACCTTATACCTTTGCTGGCGCAAGTCCTGGATAAAAAGAATCCAAGGCAATGGTATTATGCTCTTATGGATTATGGAGTATATCTTAAAAAACACTATCCGGAACTGCGGAAAAAGAGTATACCCTATAAAAAACAATCTGCTTTTAAAGGGTCGCGGCGTGAGGTGAGAAGCATGATTATAAAACAACTGCTCGACAGGGGTGAACTTCTTCTAAGCGAGATCGCAGAGCAGTCAAACAGATCCCCGGAGGCTATTAAAGCTATTGCGGACGATCTTCATAAAGAGGGTTTCATTATTTTGAATCGGAATCGTATCAGACTGTCTTGAAGCTTCTAAAGCAGATCAGCCTGTAAAATATTTAAACGCTGCAGGCGTTCTGCCAGCAGGCGTGCAATAAAAATACTGTGGTGAGGTTCTTTCTTTATAGCTTTGATAAAGGCTGTTTTGGAGATCTTAATTAAGGTAGTAGTACCTTCTGATCTCACCGTAGCACTGCGTTTATTATGTAAAAGAAACGACATCTCTCCTAAAAAAATGTCCGCAGGTGTGAGAGTAGAGATTTTTTCTCCTTCGGCATAGATGTTTAATTTGCCCGTTACTATATAATAGAGAAAATTGGATTGCTCATTTTCTTTAAATACAATTTGATTGTCGGTAAATACAACTTCTTCGGCTTCTCCGAATACCAGGGGTACGGGATTGCTCGCATTCTTTTGGTGTTCACATTCGAAGAACACTTCATTGCCTTTTGGATTGTAAGTAAGGTTGCTTACGTAATGATCAGCCATCTTGATACCGCGGCCGTGCAGGTTCATTTGGTTTTGCGTGTATACAACATCCTTATGTTTTAACCAATCAAAACCGCTGCCCTGGTCTTTAATCGAAAAGAATGTTTTTTCGGGTTTAATTCGATATGTAAGATAGACTTTTTTTAAATTTATTTCCGGAAGCTTGTTCTTTTCACGGATTAAATCGAAAATATTATTTTCTTTCTGCAGCCACTCGGATTTTTCTTCAAATGTTATTTTACAGTTCCCATGCTCAACCGCATTCATCAACAATTCCATGAGCGTCATGTGCAAGTATTCTCTGGTTTCTCGGCTGATAAAACTAGCAGTGAAAAGATAGTGACTGATAAGATGTGAGTAGATATGTAAGTCAAAAGGGTCGTTATCAATCACGAATTCTCCTGACATGCTGGGTAAGAATTTACGCTGGATATGACGCTGAAAAAGGATCTGTCTGTTTTGTCTAATAATACGAAGCAGGCGCTCAAAATGAAAATCAAATTGATAAGAGTTGATCAGACCCACTATATTAATATCTTTACTGCGGGTAAAAACCTCTTCCTCATCCTCAGGATTATAGATACCGACGATACCACCATAGTGCAGCCAGGGATCGTGCTTAATCATGTAAAGGAGCGAGGGAATATTTAATGCATTATCGGAAAAATTAAGAATGCACAACTCAGGTAGTTCGTACATCAAAAATTCAAAACATTTGTCTCTTTGAGTGAGGATTTCCGGTTTAAACTCATCACCCAGTGCTGGCCATAACCTCAGTATTTTATTATTGAGTTCCTCATCTGAGCTGATAATAGCCACTCGCTGCATAGTTAATCCATACTATAAACGAGTGAGCTTTCAGAGTCAACAAGGTTATTTTCAACGGATAATTGTAGCTTTAATGTATTCCACACCGTTTTTAAAGAGCAAGAGGCCGTCGCTCTCATAAATTTTTTCTCTTGTCCAGCGCGGATGATTTTCAGGGATAAGAAAGGCTTCGGGATGAGGCATCAGGCCAAAAACTCTTCCGCTTGGATCGGAGATGCCTGCTATATCAAGCGCCGATCCGTTAGGATTTGCCGGGTAACAGGGTGTGCTTCCGTCTGCCGCAGCATAGGTGAGCGCGATCAGATTGTTTTTTTTAATGAGTTTTTCTATGTTAGCTGAAGCAATTATAAACTTACCCTCTCCATGGCGTACGGGAAACTCAAGCTCCGTAAGATCTTTTGTCCAGATACATGGAGAGAGGGAATTTACTTTAAGCATTACCCACCTGTCTTCGAATTTTCCCGAATCGTTATGGATAAGCGAGACTTCCTGTTTCCAGCCGCCCTCCAAATTGGGAAGAATGCCCATTTTAACTAATACTTGAAAGCCATTACAGATTCCTATGACTAATTTGCCCGCATGAATGAACTCTTTAAGCTGCGTTTTAAGATGCTTCTTAAAGAGTGTAGCAAATACTTTGCCGGATCCCAAGTGATCTCCGTATGAAAAACCGCCCGGAAAAGCTGTGATATGATATGCAGTTAACAGATTGGGCTGTGCTATAATATCCGTGATATGGATCAGCTCAGTCCTGGCGCCGGCCATATTAAAGGCTTCTCGTAATTCATAATCAGCGTTTATGCCAAAACCGGTAATTACACATACTTTTACTGCGTGCTGTTGTATCATTACAATGTGCCTTTCCAAGCATGCATGGCTTCGGATAGTTTTATGTTGAGAATTTTTTTACCCTTTCTTTTAATTTGAATATCGTCACATGTTTCTACCTTGCCTAAAGCTGCAAAGGAAAACCCTGATAACAGATACTGAAAACTGCCCACATCTTCGGGTTTTACGGACACTAAGAAGCGTGAAGGTGTTTCTGAGAAAAGCAGACGAATGCTGTTTGCCTTTTCCAAACCTTGGCCGGGCAAATCGTTAAGTGAAATTGTGCAGCCCAGCCTCCCGCCCAATGCGGATTCAACTAAACTTACCGCCAAACCACCGTCGGAAAGATCATGACAGGATTGAATCATTCCTTCCTTACTCGCTCGATATATGGCACGGTAGAGCGGTAATGCTGTATCAGGTTCGACATGCGGACATTGGCCCAATTTCTTCCGTGAGATTTTTTCCAGTAATGTACCGCCGCATTCAGCACGGGTTTCACCTAAAATATATATAATATCTCCGGATTGTTTGAAATCAGTAGTTATGGCTTTGCGTATATCAGGAATAATTCCCATGAGAGAAATTAACAGGGTAGGTCTAACTGATATCTTTTTTCCTTTGAAGTGGGCATCGTTTTTCATTGAGTCTTTGCCCGAGATAAGGGGAATACCATAGGCGATACAGGCATCTTTAAGGCCCATAGCCGCTCTTACTAATTGAGCTAATTTATATTTGCCGTGAGGATTATGTGGAGAAAATACCGGGTCCGGCCAACAAAAATTATCGAGTGCGGAAGTATAGTCAGGATCACCGCCTAAAGCCACGTGAGCTCTCATGGCCTCATCGACCGCACACATTGCCATATGATATGCATCAATATCGCCGTAACGCGGACAAATGCCATGGGTAATGGTAATGCCCCGAAAGGAGTCATAACGGGGTTTTAAAACAGCTCCATCCGAATGTGAATCGGAAAGGGCTCCGACAAAAGGTTTAACTATCGAGCAGCCTTGGACTTCATGATCATACTGGCGAACAAGGTTTTCTTTTGAGCTTACATTGGGGTCAGTGAGGACTGATAACAGAGTCTCCTTGAGTTTCAATTCATCAATATTTTGGTTTATTATAGGCGGGGGGTTCCATTCGGCTTTTAAATGCATAACCGGCAGACCGTCGTGCAGAAAGGATATGTCGAGCAAACCCACACTTTGTTTATTAAAAAGGATCTCCACATATCCGCTCTCTGTAAATGTTCCGACAATAGTAGCCTCTACATCTCTCTTGCGTGCAAGCTTTAAAAATGCGTCTATCTTATCTTTACTTACCGCTACACTCATCCGCTCCTGTGATTCTGAAACTAAGATTTCCCAAGGTGCTAATCCGGGATATTTAAGCGGGCATTTATCAAGCTCGATCCTGACGCCGTTGCTTGAACTTGCCATTTCTCCCAAAGAAGAAGAGAGACCTCCCGCGCCGTTATCGGTGATTCCTTTGAACAATGCTTTATCTCTGGCTTCGAGCAGGAAGTCCCACATCTTTTTTTGGGTAATAGGATCTCCTATCTGAACAGCCGAAGTCGGGGATTCCTCGTCTAAAGCCAAAGACGAAAAGGTGGCACCGTGAATACCGTCTTTGCCCACGCGTCCGCCAACCATTACCGCACAATCACCCGGATCGATATGTTTAATCCATGCCCCTTCACCATTAATCGTGTAAGGGAGTATTCCCCCTGTTCCGCAAAATACCAGCGGTTTGCCGATGTAACTTTGATCGAATAAAAAACCGCCTGCCACAACAGGAATGCCGGATTGGTTGCCGCCGTCAATTATACCGTGATGAACACCCTGCATGATTTGCTTTGGATGCAAAAAACCTTCAGGTACATCGTGAGGAGAGGTTTCCGGATCGGCAAAACAGAGTACGTTGGTGTTGAAAATAGGTTTTGCCATTTTGCCAGTACCAAGGATATCTCTATTGACACCTACGATCCCGGTTATTGCTCCTCCGTAGGGATCGAGAGCTGAAGGACTGTTGTGGGTTTCAACCTTAAAACAGATCAGCGTTTGTTTATCAAACTCAATTACTCCGGAGTTATCATGAAATACGGATTTTAAATAGCGTTTATACTGTGCAATAGAATCTGTGGTATGCTTTATATATGATTTGAAGAGGGATTGAATTGTTTCGCTTTTATTGTTCTCCCGATAGCTTATGGTAGCATTAAATATTTTATGCTTACAGTGTTCGGACCAGGTCTGCGCGAGCATCTCCAATTCCACATCTGTAATCTGTTTTGGTAAGCCATGTTTAACACGCTTTGTCTGTAGTTGTTTGTTATTGAAATAGACTTGGATTGCCTGCATCTCTTCCAATGAGAGGGCAAGCAGTCGTATTTTGGAAAAGTTAAGCAGTTCTTCATCGCTCATTGTGCAGAGATCAAAGGATTGTACGTTTGAATCGCTAGCTGAAATTTTTTGCGGAGGGATGAGAGGAGGTCTCTTGCCCTGCTGCCATTCACCATGGGTAATGACATGGCCGTTTTGAATAAGCGGATTATAGAGGAAATAAGCCAAGCGGTTAAGGTCTGCGGCCGAAAGCTCTTGGCTTTGAATGAGGTATTGAACCGCGGTTTGAATCTGTGCTTCAGCGGGAATAGGATGCTCAAGCCAGTTTTTTAAGGCGTCGCGAGCCGTAAGAGCCACCGGGTCCGTAACACCGGGTTTGTAGCTGATTTCAATGAGATAGTTCCAGTTTGATCCTAAGTTCTCTTGGCAAGCGGGTGAATTGATATACATATTTTGTGCTACAGGATCCCGAAAAATTTCTGCCAGGTCGGAAGCTTTAAGTTTTTCTAGTCCGCTTATGATGAACGCATCAATAATACTCATTGCTTTGAGCGGAAGACTTAAAAAGGCTTGTGCGGCTTTGAGTAATTTTGCGGCCCTGCCGTCCGGGAATTGTGCTTTATAACGTAATTCAATCCTCATGTACTAAGTAGGCATGGTAACAGAAAAGCACCAAGGCATGCAACTACGCAATTATCATTTCATACATTTTTTTAATTTAATATGCATCTGATTTTCTAAAAGAAATTAGTTGAGGAAATTGCAAAACTCAAAATATATTAAGTTAGTAAAATACTTATTCTTTATACCATAATAATTTAGCAATTTCCATTTTAGGAGCTTCTTGCAAAAATAACATTTTTGCAAGAAGCTCAGTTATAAATATTTTGGTGAAAACAATATTTTGACGATACATTAATTAATAGGGAATTTTTATTTTCTATATTGACAAAGTAGGAGTTTTTAATTAAAGGTATGGGATAATATGAAAAAGCTGCATTGCTTTGAAGGCGGATCGGTTGTTAAATGTCTTGAAAGCAGGAATAAGTTTGATGCTATTCGTGAGCTTATTAAACGAGCTCCTATTCTTTCCTACGAAGAAAATCACGGACAGATTGAAGAAGCTGCTATAAATCGAGAGAAGATTTATACCACCGGTCTGGGCAGGGGTATCGCTATTGCCCACGGAAAAACTAAAGGAGTAAAGAAACTCTATATTGTACTTGGTATTTCCAAACAAGGAATTGAGTTTAATGCCGTAGACGGCAAACCGGTTCACTTTCTGTTTCTTATAGCAAACCCACCTGAAAAAAATACCGAATACTTAATCGCGCTCTCCGCATTAGCTCGCGTTTTACGCGACGACACGTTTCTTGCTTCTTTACTCTCACAGGTTAAAACGGAGCTTGTTGAACAAATGATACATCATGCTTTTAAACGTTGTATCCAAAATTATAACTAGTCCACGGCAGTCTGCCGTCACTGGTTAGTTCTAAACTTTTTTAAAGAGAAATCACAATCAACCCATTTGTAAAGGAAATTTTTCGCACAGTTCTTTCACTTGTTCTGCAATACGCGACAGTTCAGCGATTTGGTCCAGCTTGGTTGTAAACTCCTTGGTTTTTAAAGAGCAGTGTGGGGCAACCAGCGTAATAACCCTGTCGATCCACTCTGCAATCTTTTCCATTTCTTTCTCCCGCATACCGCGTGTTGTGACAATGGGAGTGCCCATACGGATGCCCGACGGATTCATGGGAGAACCTGTTTCGTTGGGCACGGAATTGCGGTTAAGAATAATGCCTGCGTAATCCAAGGCTTTGGCCGGATTTCTGCCGGAAAGGTTTTTATTTCGTAAATCGATGAGAATAAGATGTTTATCCGTACCTCCCGATACTACATCATAACCTTTTTCCAGCATGTGCTTTGCCAGACACTTGGCATTAACCACCACCTGTTGTGCGTACTCCGCAAATGAAGGTGTTGCCGCCTGTTTTAAACATACGGCCAGCGCGGCGATGGTATGTTCAAAAGGTCCTCCCTGTAGCCCGGGAAATACACCATAGTCAATTTTATCAGCCAGATCAGCACGGCAAAGAATGACAGCCCCACGCGGGCCGCGCAGTGTTTTATGTGTGGTAAAGGATACTACATCGGCTAAACCCACAGGAGATTGGTTGGCTCCTCCTGCAATCAGTCCTGCTTCATGCGATACGTCCGCCAGATAATACGCACCCACATCTTTTGCTATTTTAGACAAAGCTTGATGTTCAATTTCACGCGGATAGGCGGTACCGCCCGAGACTATAATTTTAGGTTTATATTCTTCGGCAATCCTGGCAATTTGATCATAATCGAATAATCTGGTTTTTGGATTTACTTTGTACTGTACTACATTGAAGAATTTTGAGACGATACTAATCTTTCTCTTACCACCCAAATAGACAGCCCTGTCTACCTGACCCTTTAGGCCTTCTTCATCCTTTTCCGGAAAAGACCAGCCGTGGGAAAGGTGACCTCCGTCAGGCAGATACATGCTCAGGATGGTATCGCCCGGCTCTAAGAGTCCGTTGTAAACGGCTAAATTAGCATTACCGCCGGCTAGGGCTTGAATATTTACATGCCAATCATCGGGCAGGTTAAAGGCAGTCTTGACTCTTTCTTTACACAGGCTGTCAAGTTCATCTACAAACTGATTGCCTTCATAATAGCGTTTACCTATCTGGCCCTCCGCATACTTGTGTACAAATACCGAAGAGAGTGCTTCTCTTACCGCGGGTATGGAAAAATTCTCAGAAGGGATCAGCGCCAGTTTGTACTGCTGTTTCTCCTCCTCTTTCATAATCAGATTGTAGACTTCCGGATCGGTATTTTTTATATGCTCGAATTTCATTACTTACTCCTTTTGCGATGTGCATTATTGAAGCTATGTATCGTTAAATGTTATACCAAATGTAATGATAAAAATCTATGGATTTTTCAGTAATTTTAAATTTGTTTTTTATTATTTATGTAGAAAAATATTTTAATTATTTGACAGGATTAACAAGATATAAAAAATATACAAATATTTACTCTCCCGCTAATCCTATCAATCCTGTAAATCCTGTCTAAAAAGAGTGAATAGTAACTTTTAAATTAATTATTTTTCCAGCGGAACCTTAAATTCCGTACAAGCTCCGTTTTTGTTGTAAAAGCTAATCGTTCCATTTAACTGCTTAATGAGCAGCTGAATTAAAGAAAGACCGAGTGCATTGCTTTTACCGCTTAATACTCTATCGGGATAACCACAGCCATTGTCACATACGGTAATAATAAGCCTGTCTTGCTCATAAGCTGTTCTCACATCAATAATATTGTGATCGTTACCTGAAAAAGCATATTTGGAAGAGTTAATAACAAGTTCGGTAATGATAAGTCCAATAGGAATAATACTATCGACAGCAAAATTTATCCGGAATAACTCAGTGTTAATTGAAAAATGTATTTCTTCGTGTGATAGAGCGGTGTTAAGCTCAAGGATAAGTTCCTGCAGGTAGTTTTTTAAATCGAAATGCGAGATATCGGTTTTGGAATAGAGCTTTTTATAAATAAGCCCGATGGAGGTGATTTTATTTTTAAGATCATCTAATTACTGAATTGTTTTCTTATCCTTAATCTTACTCGCTTGCAGGGTAATAAGACTGCGAATGATCGTCAGATTATTATTTACCCTATGGTTTAACTCGGTAAGCAGGAGTTCTTTTTGTGTTATTTGCTGCTGCAGGGAGTTGTTTGCTTGGGCTAGTTCCTCAGTGCGTTCATTTATCCGAGATTCCAGTTCCTGATTCAACTTTTTCAAGGTAAGTTCAGCTTTTTTTATCCGCTAAATATCGCTTAACAAAATTATTTGGATCATACGCAATATTGCTGGACAAAATATTTAAATATTGTATAAATAAAGGATGAATGACAAAAATATAAATACAATAGTTCTTGAATATTTTTTACCAACAGGAACATTAGAGTGGTTTAATAT
>Ga0307430_1000871_pt1 | contig 24055 bp, 20 predicted proteins | sample SalMarWE160130MG_FD_202159 | JGI IMG/M metagenome (GOLD analysis project Ga0307430, IMG submission 202159) | Salt marsh sediment microbial communities from the Plum Island Ecosystem LTER, Massachusetts, United States - WE1603-130 | ecosystem: Environmental > Aquatic > Marine > Intertidal zone >...
GAAGTGTTGGGTGATTATGAGCATGGTTCTCAATCGCATAAATATTCAGCAGAAGATGTTTGCCCATTTATAGCTCGGGAAGGAGAGGGGCAGGGACATACAGCGGAGGATGTTGTCGAAATGTATTTAGACGCACTCCTCATCGTTTCATCCGTAGTCGATCGAGAGACAGGAGAAGAACTCGATGAACGAATGCTCTATACCATGTATCTCGATGGGACTGTAGGTAATAAAGTCTCGGATTCCGGAGCAAGTTACTCCGATCCCGTATGGTCACCGGATTGCCAGCAAATCGCTGTTAGTAGGTCCATTAAACATGATGACGATACATATTCCCACGATATCGTTATTATGGATGTCGAGGGGAAAATCCTGAAAGAGATAAGCGTGCCGAACTTACGATTGGATACTCCGAATTGGTCTCCTGACGGGGAGCGGATTGTCTACGAATCATGGAATGGAGAAAACACTTATTTATTTGTTTACGATTTTGCTTCAGACTCGACCGAACCTATTTTACAGGAAGGCTCCTACGCCTGGCCGGATTGGTCGCCAACGGGTAATCAAATTCTCTATGGAACGTATTTGTCAGATGGATATAAGTCGTTTGATTCTACAATTCGTATCATGAATCTGGATGACTCCGGCCAGCGTGAAATCGTGCCCAGTGCCTGGGATACGGGCGCTTGGGATTTCGAGAATCCAAAAATGTATCAACCAATTGAGCCAACCTGGTCTCCTGATGGGAAACGGATTGCTTTCCTTGTAACGGAAGATATTTTAGAGATGAAAGCAACCAAGATTTATCTAGTGAATGCCGATGGGTCAGATCTGCATTGCCTTATAGATGGTAACCCGAGACAACAAGTTCCGGAATATCCAGGATTTTATTACGGCTGGAAGTCTGTCCCAGTTTGGTCGCCGGATGGAAAGTACATCCTGTTTACTCGAAGTTATTTTACCAATGGTGACGAGATAGTTAAGTTATGTTATGCCAACGCAAATACGGGCGAGTGGAGTTGCCTGGGAGAAAAAAGTGGAATCGGTATCTGGGGTATGGATTGGTGTCATGCATCTCAGTAACCTAATACCTTGGTCTTTTATCTGATCCCATCACCCCTCCGCAGCCCATCCCTCGGACTCCGCCAGGCGGTGCAGCTTATTGCCCAACTCACGGAACTGGATTTTGGAGACCCCCAATTTCTGGCGAATGCGATCTTTCTCCATGCCGGATTGGTAATCACGCAGCGCGGCGGTCCAGCGGCACATGTCGAAGGAGAGGTGTTTGTCCAGGTCGGCCACCTCGCCGATGTCTTCGAGCAGGTATTCCAGGCGCCGCGGCGACCAGGGGAACAGCTTTTCCTTGGGCGCGTACTTCGCCAGGTATTCCTGATAGACGCTGATCCATTCCTCGGAGAGGGTGAGCTTGCGTTCTTTGTAGCGTTTGCGTACGTCCCCGTAACGTACGAAGAGGATCGGTCCGTCCACGGCTTTGGCATCGACGTGGTTGAGGTGGATATTGAGGCATTCACTTTTCTTGATCCCCGTTTCGAGGAGCAGTCCCACGAGGGTATAAGGCCGCACATCCGGTTTTTCGCCGTGCCGTATCGCGGTGGCTGCGTCGAGAACGGTTGTCAATTCATCGGGTGTGAGCACGGTGGGCAAAGGGCTGAGCACGGATTGCTGCGGTACGGGCGCGGCGGGGTCTTCGCTGATCACGCCCGTTTCCTCCAGCCAGCGGAAGAAGGATTTGACCGAAGTTATTCGGCGGGCGTAGGTTTTCGGACTGCATGGAACGCCTCGCTTGTTGAGCATCCAGTCCAGGAAGTTGAGCAGGTCATGCGTGCCGATGGCATCGATTGCCGTGCCAGCACCGATGAATTTGGTTGCCAAGCGCAGATCAGCGGTGAAAGCTTTCACCGTATGGATCGAGCGGCCGGCTGCCTCCAATGCTTCCCCCCAGGCTTTGATGGCGGCACTCAAACTGACGTCCGAGCGTAAACCAAAATGCGTTTCCTCTTCCGATTCGCTTGGTTCTGAGGAGAAGAGAGGTAGAGTCTCAGGCAATTCGGACAAGCATGCCTCCGAGTGTTCTTCGCATAGTCAACGGACGGGTATACTAGACTCGCTTGGCAAAAAAGTCAAACGCGCACAGGGGAACAGAGAAGCTTCTTTGGGGCTATTCTTCGATGCGCGTCAATCCGCGCCGGAGGACAGAATGGCCAGGAAGCGTTCGGTGTAGTAGGTCGCCGTCTGTGCTGTCGGTGAAATCTGCGGAAGGACGAGATCGAAGCCGTGATCGCAATCTGGGATCTCGATGTACACCGAAGGGACATTCGCAGCGACAAGGGCTTGATGTACGCGTAAGATACCTTGCTGCACGCCAGCGATGTCATGGGCGCCAAAGATCTGCAGGGTGGGCGGGCAATGTGGCCCGACGTGATGAAGCGGGGAGGCGGCGCGATATTGATCCGGGATCTTGTCGTAGGTTCCACCCAGCAGGTTGGGAAGTAAGTCTTTGGGATGAACGATCAAGCCGTTTGTGAAGTTTTCGTAATAATGCATAAACAACCGGTCGATTGAACGATTGAGGTCCGATTTGTAGAGGCTTTCGAGGTAGCGATTCAGCGAGATCAGATCGGTAAGGCCGTAATAGGAAACGACACCACACACGGATGAAGCCTGCGCCGAACCTTTCGCTTGCGAATAGGCTGCCAGCAGCGCCAGGTGTCCCCCGGCCGATCCGCCCATGAGAACGACTCGATCGGGTCGGATGCCGTGCTTCGTACCGTTTGACTTCATCCATTGAATGGCGCAGTCAACATCCGCAAGCATGCCCTTGAGACGCGCCTTGGGCGCGAGGGTGTAAGCCAGGTCGAGAATGGCATGGCCCTGTCCGACGAGATGGCGGAAGAGCGGACGCGTGCCGATGTCTTTGTCGCCGTAATGCCAGGCGCTGCCGTGCAGATATATGATCCCCGTTCCAGTGGCTGTGATTTCTTCCGGCGGAAGCCAGAGATCGGCCAGTAACGGTTCGCCGGTCGGTGGGTGGCTGGCGATGACCAGGTCCTGCTTCCAGTGCGGTTCTGAGCCAGGATGGGTTGAGAGTGACCAGCGCGATGTTTTCAGGTGAGGGAGGATGTCTGGCGAGATACGAGTTTCGTAATCGGCGCCGAAGGCGAGGGCGAGGCTGGAAGATTCTTGTGTGACCTTTAGAATGTGGGTGGCATTGAGCAATGCGCCGATTAAACCGCTCAGCGCGGTCCTGGGTTTTCGTTGAACGACGCTTGTCAGAAAGCCGAACATGCCCGCTACAGCCAGGATGGGGGATAAGGCACTGCCGAGCAATTTCGGAATCCACACGATTATTTTCCCGAAACCGGATCGGGGGTGAAGCCGAGTGAGAAGCCCTAATACAAATGACAGATCACTGGTAAGTTTGCGCATCGAAAGTCTCGACTCATTCTAGCATGGTAGCGTGGAGACGCAAGAGAACGCTTGGTTTACCGGGAACTGGGAGAACAGGATATGAATTTCGGGGCCTGACGAGTCGATTTACGGCGTTATCGCATCCAGGAGCGCGGCTTGAATCGCCTCTCGATCTGGAATCAGCACTGCTGCGCCGCTGTACGGAACGCGGAAAGGTGTCACCAAGTCGGGACCGATCGTGAAGCGGTGGATTTTTGAGGTGTCGGATGCCAGGGATGTTCCTAGTGGCACAAGGGGTAGGATGTCATCGAGGGTTAAATTGGTCTGAACGAGGTAGTTGAATTGATTGTAGAGATCAGGCACCCGCGATAATCCGTCCAGGCTTAGCGCGCGGTCGAATATCGCCTGGACCACTTCCTGCTGTCGCCGCAGACGATCGAAGTCGCTGGTTCTCTTACGCATACGCACGTAACACAGGGCGGTGAAGCCATCCATCTGATAGCTGCCGGGATAGTATTCGTAATTGAAGTCACCGCAGCGGTCGTATACGTAATCGCTTACCTGTACTTGAATCCCACCTAGTGTATCGATGGCCGTGATGAAGCCGTTGAAATTCACACGCGCCCAGTAATCGAGTTGGATGCCGAAATTGTATTCAATGGCGTCGAACACCCACTCGGCGCCACCACGTACGTCTGCGGTATTGATACGATCCACACGCCATCCGGGAATGTAGACGTAGAGATCACGCGGCAGCGAAAACATGGTCGCCATCTTGTTGTCCGGATCCAATATCAGGATCACCATCGTGTCCGTGCGGAAACCACCGTCCTTGGGACGTTGATCGGAACCGAGCAATATGATGTTGACCGCATTTTCTGACTGTGGGATGGAAGCCACAGGAGGCGGAATCTCGATCGCGGATGGTTCGGCTGGCGCGTTGAAAGGTCCCCAGGCATAAGGATACGTCGGTGAGGGAAGCGGCGTTGGTATTTGTGTTGGGTTGAGTGTTGAGATCTGTGTCGGCTGGATTGGTGCAAAAGGGGTGGCGGTGGCTGTTGCGAGTGGATCCGCCGTCACGAGAATGCCGGGATATGAAACGGTACTCGAGAACAATTCACTGGTGAAGTTGCAAGCAGCTAAAATAAATACGACCAACAAGATGATGGGCAGCAGTAGATTCCGTTTCGATCGTATACGTGGATTGCGGGATTGATTGTTCATTAATCTGTAGACGCTGCTCCTGGCGCTTGCGTTCCCGTCGGTATAAATACCTTATGTTTCACGAATCGATATTTCGAACATGTCTTCTCAGTTGCATATTTTGTGCCGAAGCTGATTGTAGTATTGCTTTTCCTTTTGCGGTAGTCGTTGTGATGTGGGCTGGTCAAATCGAAGTGTGTCTGCTTGAATATCCGTCAGGAAGGATTTGGATCTTGTGGGTGGGAATCAGGAACTGGGTGCGCCTTCGGCGCCGTCGTCCACCGATTTAAAGGTGCTTGTGGGATTGGTAGGAGATGCTTTTGCCTGGGCGGATCGAAAGGTGTCTTTGTCTTGCTCGCTGGCAACCTGGGACTTGGCAGCCCGGGCATTCTTCTTGCTCGGCTTATATCCCACCCAGCGGATGGCGATCAAGCCATATGCCAGCGTCAGCCAGAGCGTGATCCCGCGGTAGGCAAGTGAGATTACGGCGGCTGTCGCCAGGGGAACGTTCATTTCAGAAATGTACACCGTCATGGCACCCTCTACGAATCCCACTCCGGACGGCGTGATCGATGCGATTGTGAAGAGATAGCTTGTCGTAAAACCAGCCAGCAGAGTCTCGAAATTAAAGGGGTTTTTGAAAGCGATCGAACAGATCCACAGGATCAGCATCATCGTCGCTTTTCTGGTCAGCGCGAGAAGCGCCGGCGCCAGAAGGTTGCCGGGAGAATGCCGAATGTGTTGTAAACCTTCGGCGACATCGTTGGCGAAGGTTTCGGCTTCATCCGACTCGATCAATTCTCGCTGCAAGATCGGCCGCAGGAGCTTGTTTAGTGTCTTGATCAGCCAAACGATGGTGTTTCCCAATTTCTGGTTGGATTTGATACCGATAATCGTAAATACGATGAGGGTGATCCCGATTGTCGCCGAGAAAATCGTCGCAGCGATGAGAACGGTGTCCAGAACGCCATTCTTGTATAAGATGGCCAATCCGAATGGCAGGACGATCATGAAACCCAAATAATCGTAGACCAGGTAAAGAATTGCGGCAGTCGATACCTTCGCTGCTGGTTTCTTGCGTTGTCGACCGTCGGCGATCAATACGGCCATCGCGCCTGCACCGTAACTGGGTGCGATGACGTTGATGAGATTTGCCGCCGTAGTAAGCGGAACGAGGCGGGTTAATTTCTCGCGTATTCCGACCAGTCTGTATGTTGCTTGAAATGCAGCGCCTATCACGACGAGCCAGAGAACGTGTCCACCAATTGCAGCAAGCATCCAGCGCCAGTCCGCTTGTGCAAAAACATCCAGAACCTGGCGGAGTTCCATCTGGTGAGTAAAGACGTAGTAAACCGCTAATGTCACGACAATGGTATAAAATGCTTTACGCATAAGAGCCTGACCATCTTGAACAAATCACATACGGATCACGGAAGTACGGCGAGATTATACCCGATTCTTGTTGCTGTCCCCTGAGGATCGCATCCGCTGCGATCTCTTTCGCGCGATGTGGGACCATCATAGGATTTCTGCCAGTGTGGCGAAGCTTTCGGGATTATTGAGGTTCAGCCCCGTCGCTTCACGATCGATTCTACGTAAAAGGCCCGTAAGAACGCTTTTCGAACCCATTTCGATGAACGTGTCGACACCGCTGCCCAGGATCGTCTGTACCGATTCCGTCCAGCGGACCGGCGAGATGAGCTGATCGTGTAATTCTTTTCGGATTTGATCCACTGAGCCAAGTGGTTGTGCGCTGACGTTGCCGATGATGGTGATCTGCGGGTTTTGAATGGTTGTCGATTGCAGCACCTCTTCGAAAGCCTTGGCTGCTTGCTGCATTAATGGGGAGTGACCAGCGATGCTGACTGCAAGCCGGACGACTTTCTTGGCGCCTTTTTCCAGGAACAAATCACTCGCCAGGGTGAGTGCGTCTTCGACTCCGGCGATGACAATCTGCCCGGGACAGTTATCGTTTGCGATCCAGGCCCCGGTGCCGCTCATTTCGGATGCGCGCTCACAAATCTGGGCAACATCGTCGCTGCTGAGGCCCAGGACGGCGACCATTCCGCCGGGATTGTCCTCCGCGGCTTGTTGCATGCAGCGCGCTCGTTCTTGAACGAGTTTCAAGGCCTCTGGAAAACTGAGCGCACCGGCCTTGACCAGTGCGGTGAATTCACCCAATGAGTGTCCGGCGGCAATGGCCGGTGTGAATTGCGGATAACGGGATTCGAAAACCCTCAATGCCGCAATGGAGTCGGTGAGCAGCGCAGGTTGTGCGTGCAGTGTGTCGTTAAGTGTTTCCTTTGGTCCTTCCCAACATAGTTGGGAGAGTGGATAACCGAGAAGTTCATCCGCGGCTGCGAAAACTTCCGCGGCAATAGGGTCTTCTTTGGCAAGCAGACTTCCCATTCCAACAGCTTGCGAGCCTTGGCCGGGGAAAACGAATGCGGTTTGCTTGGGATTCAGCGTCATGGGAATCAAAAGGCCGAGCTTGGACACACGGCCTTAGTTGGGTGTTAGCCTCGATCGATTTCAATCACTTCGCGTCCAGCGTAGTGGCCGCAATTTGGGCAAACGTGATGAGGTAGGTGCTTTTCACCGCAGTTGGTGCAAACTAAAAGATGGCGTGCCTGCAGGGAATCGTGTGCACGCCGGCGATTTCGCCGACCCTTCGATATTTTCCTCTTCGGAAGTGGTGGCATATTCTTGTCTCCTGTAAAACCACATAATACCGCCTGCCCATCGGGCAGGCGGTATCATTATAGCAAGCCGTATGTGGGTGTCAAGGCGACGATAATTTAGGATACGTAGATAAAAAATGACAATTTTCGCTGATGCATCTATGGTTGTCTGGTGGACTCAGGCCGGGCTTTTTGCTTATATCAAAGGCTGAGTAGTATGATTCAGGTTCATCAAGATGGATGGTTCCAGGCCGCCTGCGGCATGTCTTGATGGTAGCGTGGATTTGGAGTTCGATAGTGATCCAACTGACTGTGCTTTACTTTGCTACACTGCGTCAACGAGTGGGTATTCGCGAAGAGCGATTAAAACTTGCGGAGAATTCACGTGTCTCCGATCTGCTCGCCTTACTGCAGGAGCGCCATGCAGATTTAGCGCCGGCGTTACCTTCCACACTGGTATCCATCAATCGGGAATACGCTTCTCCTGGAGATATCTTACATGACGGAGATGAAGTGGCCTTGTTCCCGCCGGTAAGCGGTGGTGCGACGCCCAAGGACGAGACTCTGATTCGGATCACGAAAAAAGAACTGGATTTGAATCAAATCCTGGCAGAGATGGGCGCCTCATCCCGCGAAGCGGTATGTGTTTTAACGGCTGTCGTAGATGATCGTCCAACGCAGCAAAGAGATAAAAAAGATGAATATGGGGATGACGAATCACAAAATCCGATGTCAAGAAGGGATATGCATCAGATCGCTAGAGAAATTCGAAACCAATGGCCAGCGGTGCGAGGAATCGCCATTATAAGGTGTATTGGGCGCATGAAAGCTGGCACATCAAACGTGTTAATCGCCTGTTCGTCGGATCATGGGGATGCCGATATCTACCACGCAGCACGTTTCGGAGTCGATCGCCTGACACAATCGATCATTTCCAAAGTGGGCGGTCTCGACCAAAAAGGGGATTAGAAATCGAGTTCGACGTTTCACCCCAAAGTTACAATCCATAATGAAGATGTAGCTTTGAAGCATTGTCGAATGCCGAAGTGCGGATGTGATCGCGGTGTGAAGATGATTGCCAAAAGACGCAACGTGTTGCCTGGAATCGGGTTGAATCTAGCGTAGCCAAATATCGATGTGCTGATTTCGTGTTTGCATCCATTTGGGGGCTTTATCAAGGCTGTTGTCCTAAACCGGGTGGGTTTCGATCACACATCTTTTTCGCCAATTTCTTGGGTTTAGCAACCTCTTTAGATGGGGAGGGGAATATGAAATACGGGCAGCGCGTAGTTGTTACAGGCATGGGAAGTGTCAATCCGATGGGATTAAGCGTCCCTGAGACCTGGGTTAATATCATCGAAGGGAAATCGGGCATTGGATTGATCACACGCTTCGATACGTCAATGTTTAACGTCCATATTGCCGGTGAAATCCAGCATTTCGACCCCCAAGTTTACCTGTCTATAAAAGAAGCGAGGCGGATGGACCTTTTCGAGCAGTACGCCATTGCTGCGGCAAAGCAGGCGATCGATCATGCACAGCTTGACATTGATAAGAAAGACGCAACACGAATAGGTGTGGTCGTTTCTTCAGGGGTGGGGGGATTGAAGTCCATGCAGCAGGGTATCTTGGTAATGGATAAACAAGGTCCCAGGCGGGTAAACCCATTTCTTATTCCGATGTTTATGACCAATGGTGCTTCTTGTTTAATTGCCATTCAGATTGGTGCCCAGGGACCTTGTTTGTCTGTGGCCTCGGCTTGTGCTTCGGCTGAGGATGGGATTGGACAGGCGGCAATGATGATTCGGGCCGGTTATATCGATGCTTGCATTGCCGGGGGTTCAGATGCGGCGATTTCAGAAATCGGGATCAGTTGTTTCGACCGCATGGGCGCATTGTCGCATGATCAGGAACCACCATATCCAACACCGAAACCGTTCGATGAAGACCGTGATGGTTTTGTGATGGCGGAGGGTGCCGCGGTTTTGGTTTTGGAAAGTCTGGAACATGCCCAGGAGCGAGGCGCAGATATTCTTGGTGAACTGGTGGGATATGGCTCTACGGTAGATGCGTTTCATATCACTGCTCCCGACGAGAACGGCGCAGGCGGATGTGAAGCGATTCGAAGAGCGTTAAGGGATGCAAATCTCAAGCCGGAAGCTATTGACTACATTAATGCCCACGGCACGGGGACTGTATTGAATGATATCGCCGAGACAAGGGCAATAAAAGCAGCCCTGGGGGAATATGCAAAACAAGTCGCCATATCCTCAACGAAATCCATGACCGGGCACATGATGGGCGCAACAGGTGCACTGGAAGCCATTTTCTGTCTTCTGGCGATTCGGGATAATATCATCCCGCCGACGATCAATTTTTCACAACCCGATCCGGAATGTGATTTGGATTATGTCCCTAATGTGGCGCGGAAGGCGGAAGTCAATGTAGCGCTAACTAACGCTTTCGGCTTTGGTGGACATAATGCGGTCTTGGCATTCCGGGCTTTCTCAGGTTAGAATTGTTAAGGATAGACTAAATAAAAATTGAACGAGTGGTACGCCGATAACTCAAGTAGCCTTGAGTTCCCGGCGTTCCCCAAGTTCGTGGAGAAATTTGTGCAACCCAATGAGTTTGCCCAGCAGGCTGGGCTTACGTTTATCGATTCATATTTGCTGCGGCGCGCGCTGACTCATCGTTCCTTTGTTAACGAACATCCGGAAACGCTCGAGGACAACGAACGCCTGGAATTTTTGGGTGATGCTGCGCTTGATTTCCTCACCGCTGCCTGGCTCTATCGCCATTTCCCAGAAATGAATGAGGGCCAACTCACACGTTTGCGTTCGGCGTTGGTACGAACCGAGCAGCTTGCAAATTTCGCCTACGAAATTCACTTGGGCGAGGCGCTCTTGTTGGGACGAGGCGAAGAAACGACCGGAGGACGAGAACGTCCTGCGTTGCTTTGCGCAGCGTTTGAGGCCTTAATCGGGGCGATTTACCTTGATTCCGGTTTCCCTGCCGTTATCGAGTTCATGGAGGAACGGCTTATAGCTTCTTCTGAAGCGGTATTGGAAGATCAAACCTTGTTCGATGCGCGCAGCCTGCTGCAAATCTGGGCGCAGGCTGAACTGGGGGAAACACCACGTTATTCAACTGTCGGTTCGAGTGGGCCCGATCACTCACGTGAATTCGTTGTAGAGGTGAATGTCGGTAACGGAGTGCTTGGTCGCGGAAGTGGCCGCAGTAAGCAGGAAGCTGCTCAGGCGGCGGCAGCAAATGCGATCGATCAAATCGGACATACAGATTACTGGGAATAAGGCAGGTATTTTTGACTTCAGTTAATGGTGGAACGGCCCGGCTGCGTTCGTTAGACATGCAAGGCTATAAGACATTTGCTTTAAAGACGGAGATTGCGCTTGCACCGACCATCACTGTGGTGGTTGGTCCAAATGGCTCGGGCAAGTCCAACATCGCCGATGCCATTCGCTGGGTTTTGGGGGAACAATCCTATTCCTTGCTGCGTGGAAAAAAGACGGAAGACATGATTTTTTCCGGCTCAGAAAGCAAGCCACGCGCCAGCATGGCTGCAGCGACGATTGGTTTCGATAACAGCGATGGGTGGCTTCCCATCGATTTCTCAGAGGTGAACATCACCCGCCGCGCTTATCGCGACGGTCAAAACGAGTATCTCATTAACGGCCAGCGTGTTCGCCTGCGAGACGTTACGGAATTATTGGCAAGCAGCGGCCTCGGACAGCGAGCGTATACGATTATCGGCCAGGGCCTGGTCGACGCGGCACTCTCTTTACGCGCCGAAGAACGCCGACGACTTTTTGAGGAAGCAGCGGGGATTGGCCTGTATCGGGGTCGACGAGAGGAAGCTCTTCGTCGTCTGGATAGAACCCGCAGGAATCTCGAACGAGTAGAGGACATTTTGACCGAGCTGCAGCCGCGTTTGCGAAGCCTGAAACGGCAGGCCAAGCGCGCCGAAGAGTACGGACAAGTCAAACACGATCTCAACTCAGCGCTGCGGATTTGGTACGGCTATCACTGGTATCACCTGTTGGATTGGGTAACGGAAGTCACAGTGGAGGCGGAAGAGAAAGCGCACGATCGAGACAAACTCCGTAACCAGCAAGAAAACATCGAGCGGGAACTGGGCACATCGCGCAATCAGATTGACACCTATCGTTCCCAGATCCGAGTATGGACACAGAAAGTATCGGAAATGTACAGCGAGCGCGAGGTGATGGGACGAAATCTGGCCGTCACGCAAGAACGGCTGCGTTGGCTGGCGGAGCAGGATGGCCTCATTCGAGCCGAAATTGCCACCATCGGGCAGACCCGTGATCGCTTGCAGGAAAGCATTACGAGTGCTGCGGAGGAAGAAAAGATCAGGCAGAAATCGCTTGAAACAGCGTTGGGAGATCTTCAAACCTTGGAGGCCGGTGCCGTTGAAAGCGTTTCACTGCACGCGCAACTCGGACGTGCGGAAACAGCGCGGAAAGAATTGGAGCGTTTGGCCGCGGACCAGGCGGCATGGCGTACACGCTGTGAGCAAATCGATGAGCAGTTGGCTAAATTGTCAACCCAGCGAGAAGAGTTGGATGCCAGCCGGCACTCGCAGGAACAAAAGGTTGAGGAAATCATAAAGCAAACCGAAGCTGCTTCCCAGGAACATCAAGACGTCGAAGAGAATCGCCAGAAGGCGTCGACGGTCAATGCCGATGTACAGCGGAAGTTGGCCGAGGTCGAAAACGCACATGATCGAATGCGCCAGCGTATCTCAAATCTCGAGACGCAGCAGGCGAGGCTGGAAGCGCTTCAGGAAGTAAAGCGCACGGCACAGGATGCACGTAACGAATTGGTGGATCTGCTTCAACGCGGAGAACGGGAAGGCGCCTCCCCGGGTTTTATCGGTGAATTTACACAGCATCTCCATGTCGCTGCCAAATACCAGCGCGCGATCCGAGCCGCCTTGGGTGAATTTCGCCAGTCATTTACGTTTAAAACAGTTGATGATCTACTCAAGACATTGGACTGGCTAAGCAAGGAAGGAAAAGGAAGCGGAGCGGCCTTTTTACCGCTACGTTCGCAGTCTTCATTGAAGATGTTGGAAGTACCCTCGCGTCCGGGTTGCGAGGGGAATGCCGCCTCGCTTGTGAACGTGGATGAAAGAGTTCGGCCTGCGATCGATCTCTTGCTCGGGCAAACCATCGTCGTTGCTAATGTCGATGCGGCGAAGCGCATCCTCCCGGATTTGCCATCCCAGGCACGTGTGGTCACCTTGCAAGGCGATCTCTTCTTCCGAAATGGTGCGGTGATTTTGGCAGGCGATGCGGATGATGATGATCCTGAAGCGATGAAGCGCTTGGAATCGCAGTACGTCGATTTGTGTAAAGACCTGGAGGAGGCCCGCTCCCGGGAGAAGCAGCTTGTCGAAGAACAGGTTGCCGCCCAGCAAGATATTGAACGGGCGCAAACGGAAGTCGAACAGGTCCGAAACGATCTGCTCCAGGCGAGACTCGCCTGCGAACAGGCCCAGATGTATTTAAAGGACGCCGAGGAGAGACGCTCCCATTTGCAGGATCAAATCGTCTCGCTGGAACGCACACTAGCAACGGTAAAGGATGAGAAGCAGACACTCGAGACGCAAGAGGAATCTTTCGATACGCGGCGTGCAGAACTCGAACAAGCACTCAATAGCGCCGTCGGGGCGGCCGAGAGTGCGGATCCAAACGTAGGAATGGCAAAGGCGCAAGCACGTCTCGAACTTGCCCGCAGCAGTCTGTCGGAAGTGCAAAGCCGGCGTGCGGAGCATGATAAGCGGCTTGCAGATATAGACGAACAATACCAGGAATGGAAAAACCGACTGGCAAACAATGAGAGCGAACGCAACGCGGCGCAGCAGGAAGCAGCCGAGATCGAACGCGGCATGGACGATCTCGATGGGCGGCTGACTGAACTTCGCGAAAAGATCGCTCCCATGGAGCAATCCCTGCAGGATGCCGAGCAGAAGCGCAACGAGATGGAGGCAGAGGGGAATCGCTTACGAAGCGCGCTTCAAGCAGCAGAGAGAACCAACTCACAGGTGCAAATCGATCTTGCTCGTCGTCAGGAGGAGTTGGCGAGTTTGCGACGGCGAGTAGAGGACGATTTCGGATTGGTGGCATTTGAATATGGACCTGGCGAAATCGGTCAGGAACCATTGCCATTGGAAGGTTTGGTCGAACGTTTGCAGCGGGTTGATGAGTTGCCTGAGGATCTGGAATCCCAGGTCAATCACCTACGCGCCCAAATCCGGCGCATGGGATCCGTAAATCCCGAAGCGCAGCGTGAATTCGTTGAAGTCGACGAGCGGATGGAATTTATGACTTCGCAGTTGAAAGACTTGAACCAGGCGGAAGAACGCATCCATGAGGTCATTGCGGAATTGAATGTGTTGATGGAGCGAGAATTCCGAAAGACCTTCGAAGCTGTAAGCACGGCGTTCAAGGAAACCTATAAGCGCCTATTTGGCGGTGGCAGTGCACGCCTGGTTCTCACCGATCCACAGGACCTCACGCAAACGGGTATTGACATCGAGGCGCGCTTGCCCGGACGGCGCGAACAGGGATTGGCAGTACTTTCCGGCGGTGAACGCAGTCTTGTCGCCACATCGTTGATCTTCTCGTTGCTAAAAGTCTCCCCGACGCCGTTTTGTGTGCTGGATGAAGTGGATGCGATGCTGGACGAGTCGAATGTGATGCGCTTCAACGATATGCTTCGCGAACTCAGTGATGATACGCAGTTCGTGGTAATCACGCATAATCGCCTGACGGCGCAGTCGGCTGAGGTGATCTATGGGGTCAGCATGGGCGCCGATTCCGTCAGTCGAGTGTTGAGCCTCAAGCTCGAAGACGTTGAGAAAGAATTGGCAACTTGAGAGCATATAGCCTGCCCTCGTTGACAATCCGTTGACATCGGGTAGAATAGCGGCGCACGCCGAAGTGGCGGAACTGGCAGACGCGCTACGTTCAGGGCGTAGTGAGCTTTATGCTCATGCGGGTTCGACTCCCGCCTTCGGCACCTCCAGCCCCAATTGGGGCTGCTTTGTTTAATCCAGACTTGCGAGACAATTATCACTCGAGTAAGATGACAATTGAGATGCGTGAGATCGAGCCTGAAAAGTCGCGCCCACCGATTATCTGGGTTTTAATCATCCTGGCGGCTGCCATCCTGATATTGGGGGATCTGAACAGCCGGATGGCAGAGACGCGCCGCCTCGAGCGCGATGCGTATGCATTGCAAACCGAGGTTGTGGTGATGAAGACGGAAAATGCGGTTCTGGCGACCCAGGTTGCCGGCGCGACCAGCGAGGCCAGCATACAGGAATGGGCGCACGAACAAGGCGGGATGGCACTGCCCGGGGAAGTACTCGTTGTGCCTGTTGCACCGGCGGGTCAGGAAAGTGCGGCGGAAGCTACACCGATGCCGTCTTTTGAACCACCGAGCAACTGGGAAGTGTGGTGGGCGTTGCTCTTCGGGGGCTGATTGCTTGACGCTCGCGAATCGGGCTGTTATAATCCCCAACGCACTGAGGAATGTTTCCAAACGCTGCGGGGTGGAGCAGTGGCAGCTCGTCAGGCTCATAACCTGAAGGTCCTTGGTTCGAATCCAAGCCCCGCTACCTGAATCTGAAAAAGGCACCTGACGAGGTGTCTTTTTCGTTAATCATCAACCTCATGTTAATCGAATGATGATCTTTCGGTGCAAGCGGGGGTGATAAGTAATCATCATCTGTGTAATACTAATAGTCTTCGAAATATGACATTTATCTTGGAGGAATCCAATGACCTTGAAGATCTCCTAAAAAGGCTGTTTGACGATCCCGGCCGACCTACGTAGGGATATATGATCTGAAACTCTCCGCTCTCAGTCCTCCCCAGTACCCTGAAGCGAAGGTGGTTCTAATTCATCCGGCGGTACGATCGGCGCCAATGGTACGGTATCGGTCAGAGTCCAGGTCTTTGCACCCTCTCCTCCAAAAAATGGGTACTTCACAACAAAGCTACCGCCCTTTTCCATGATGGTAAAAATGAGATTAGTATGCTGAAAAGTTCCCGAACCGGGGAATGGAAATTGAACCACATCTTCATCACATATAAGATTGACCATCTCGAACTGCCAGTCTTCCACAATCGACATCTCCAGCGTACCGTTACTACAATGGCCTTCAATCATGGTAACAATTTCAGCATCAGCACCTCCGTAGCAACTTCCCCCTGGTGAGTCAATAGATACTTCCACATAACCGAGTATATTCGTCAGAAAGTCTCCCATTACGTTCCCATCTCTGTCAAAAGTGATCGGTTCTGCACCATAGGCAGCGTACGTGAGCGCCTCCTCCGGCGCGCCTACTGCAAAATGATGGTCATAGATCAGGAAGAAATCCTCTCCCGCCGCCGGACAGGCACCCCTTGGACTACCGGTCTCCCCTATATAGTCCTCCTCATCGGCCAGTGAGTCGGGCAAATCAGGCTTCGGAGGAATGTACAGGGACTCCTCTCCATCCTCCGCAGGGGCAGAATCCTCATCTTCGGGAGGGACACCTTTCAGAGCTGTATTTATATTGCAGCCCGCCAGGATGATTCCGATGAGTATTCCTATGGAAAATTTATAAACACTCTGCACACTGCTAATTTGTTTCTTCATCCTTTCCTCCTGCATCAAGTGCCGTTAAACACGGAATAGACGATCAAAGAAAGGAAACCAGAACAAGCCCATGGATCTTTATGAACCTTTACAGTTGAGGAAGAATAACAATAAAAAAACCAGAAAATTCATTCTGCCGCAAATCGAGCCGGAAATTTTCTGGTGAGATGACTCCTCTTGAAAGAGGGACGAGGGGAACCATGTGATCGATTGAACTGATTGTATCATACATTATGGTTCACCTCCAAATTATGTGGAAAGGTTACATAAATTGGGTGATGTCAGTAGAATGCTTTATAAAAGAACGGCGTGAGAAATTCTTTGGGGTGTCAGCAACCTCAGCCCTGGAAGGGTGTTTTCTCATTTAGAGGATCATTAATCAGCAAAGAGATGCCAAATCAGGCATCTCTTTGTTATCCATAACTTATGTCTTCGTAATTTTCAATTGACTGATCTCAACGCTATTTCGCCTGCCAAGCCTTCAACATCCATAGATGCGCTTCAAGGCCATCGTGGATCCCGTCGAGTAGATTGGCTGTGGTGCGATCGTCCGCGGCTTCGGAGGCTTCGATTGCAGTGCGTAGTTTCCCACTCAAGGTGTCAATATCCTTGACCGTACGGGTCACCATGGTGTCGGGTGCGGGAATTTCAGCGTCTTCCTTGAGTGACGTTGCCTCGAGCATGTGACCTAATGTATGTAGAGGAATGACATCCAAGCCCACGATCCGCTCAGCCAACTCGTCAATCACGTCGCCGACTTCCGTGTAGATTTCTTCAAACTTCTCGTGAAGCTTGAAGAAATTCTCACCTTTCACATTCCAATGGTAGTGGCGCAGCTTTTGGTAGAAAACTGTGAAATCTGCCACGAGTTCGTTCAGTTGATCCGTTATTGATTTGGCCATTTCGATCTCCTTTTTTATGCGTAAGCTTAGACTATTTATACGATATTTTCCTAAGAATTATATTAAAAACTCGAAATTTTTATTCGACTTACCGTGATTTTTATCATTCATCGCCAGGAAATTCAGCCAGGGTGTAATGACGCGTGCAGGTTTGGTTTGCATTTCCTGAATGATATCAAGGGCAAAACAAAAGCGGTTCTGGACCATCCCATTCGATCCGTTCTTGAGGGGGATGCGATCGACGCATAGGTCCTTCAAGATACCTATGCGTCGATACATTATCCCGATAAATTGAATCCGTTGAATTCGAATTCATGCAAACTACGATAAGACAGCATCGTGAAGCGTGTCTCAACGGGATTTCTATTCTGTCTTCCGTCGGAAGCGGGTTGCCCAAACAATCACCCCGATTACGACGATCGCAGCGACGATCAGCAGGATCCAATATTGCGTTCCCTCAGAATCCGCATCTCTCGGTTGAGCAGGTCCCGATACTCCTCCATCCAGGTCACTTTTCTGATCGAGGAAAGTCGCTGCCCAAGCCAATGGTGCGTTCCAATTGATCGTCACCTCGTTGGTCGAATAGGAACCAATTTCATCCACGTAGCGTTTGGACGGCGCGTACGCAGAGAGATTGGCGATTAACGCGGCGGGATCATCTGCCGTGGCGTTCGCACCGCCGGCGACTACGCCTGGTGGCGGCGGCGGATACCCGTTTGCGGGATCGTTGGCCCAGAAGCGGTGATGTGGGTGCTCCATCGGATACGTCCCATAACCGGAGACGTAACTCTTGTTCAGCGGATTGTGCCCCATGATGTAATCCATGCTCAAACGCACAGCATCCAGGTATTTGCCCTCACCACTGAGATCATGCGCCAGGGCCATCAGGATCGTGTTGTTGAGGATCAAACCGTTGGAGCCCCAGATGTAATCACCGTCGATGAGTACGGAATAGCCATCACGCTCCTGAATGGCAAGCATCTCGTCTGCGAAGGCGAGGAGATTTTCTTCCAGCTGAGCTGCCTTGTCTTCGGGCAGATCGTTCTCCGTCAAGAGCAGGGAAATCGTGCCCAGGGAAGCCGTACTGCCCCAATCGAACTGATCCACTTCACCGAAACGATCCGACTCAAGTAGATAGTCCAGGTATTCCTGGTCGCCGGTCGTGACGAAAAGCTCGGCGGCTGCCCAGTAGAACTCGTCTGCGACGTTGCCATCATCATAATTGCCACCGCCGTCGCCGGGGGTGTTGCCGGCATAGATGCCAGGATTGGCGAGTGCAGCTTCCCAGGCAGTCTCGGCTGCGGCCAGGCAGGTCGCCGTAAATTCCGGATCGATCTCTTCCCAGATTCGGGCACACTGCGCCCCGGTGGCTGCCAGATTGAGCGTGGCTGCCGTAGAAGGCGGGTAGAGATAGCGGCCGGCACCACCCATCTCATGCTCGTTGTCGTTGTCCACTTCAGTCGGCGGCACTATGGGCATGGGTTCCCAGGCGCGATCGTGCATCTTGTGATGCGCCATGCCAGCTTTGGGCTGTCCTTGTGGGACCTGCATGGAAAGCAGGAATTCCATTTCCCAACGCGCCTCGTCAAGCAGATCGGAGACGCTGTTGCCCTGCTCGGGGATCTGAAGCGAGGCATCTCCATAGATTTCTGGAAAGCGTTCGTAGATGTTCATCAAGGTCCAGGCAGAAATTCCACCGTTGACCACATACTTGCCGAAATCGCCGGCATCATACCAGCCGCCGGCCACGTCCAGGGAATAATCACATCCCGGCCATGAGTTCCCATCGGGGTCGTCGCCTTTGTAGCATGTCACATTATCGTCCGTGATATGGCCGGCGGGACGAGCCCAATCCTCACCGACGTATTCTGCATCGATGGGAGTGCCGCTGCGGTTGTGATAGAAGTAGGCCAGCGCATCGTGCTTCAATTGGCTGTAAATATCGGTGGATATTTCGAAGGGGGCGCTTTCCAGACCCCCGGCTTGAATTTGATAGTCGCTGCCCGGCGTGACGCACTCTGAAAAATCGATTTCGTGAAGGAAATCCCCCGAAGCCACATCCTTACCAAGAACGGTCGTCTTGCCGCTCAACACAACCTCGTCGCTGCTGTTGCGTAATTTCCAGTCCAGGGGGTCAGATGAGTCCTGTGGAAGAGAAGCGATCTTCTCGCCCTTGGGGAAATATCCGGTCTGATTGACACTCACCTGTGCCGGGATGGGAGCCGGTGTGGGTGTTGGCGCTGCCGTCGGCTGCGCCTCGATATCGCTGGGTTGAGGGATATCTTCCCGGCCGAGCTCGAAGAATATCGCCCGTCCGAAAAGATAAGGGTACGTCCAGGATTGATCCATGGTGTCGGCATTCGACCAAATTAGCTTAACGTTGCGATCCATTTCCGAAGCGCCGTTGATCTGTGTTTGAAATCCGATTTCGAGGCCGTGGGCGAGTTCCAGCAAACCTTCCAGCGGTACGGACGCTTCGAAACCCCAGCCGTCGTCTGTCTCGAATACGAACCCGCGCGTATTGGCATCGGAACTCTTCATCCCGGTGGTCCTAAGCGCATCCGGATCGGTGTTCCCGATATCGGCGGCGTTGATATTGACCTGGAAAATATTCGGCCGGTAAGCTGTAGCGTTGAGATCATCGGAGGCGTTGATGTAGAACTCCATGGAATCTTCGTTCCAGAAATTCGTTCCGTGCTGCCCGGCGATGATGTTCTTATCAGGCATGCGCATGGTGATGTAGAAATTCTCTGCATCTGCGGCCACAGCGAACGTGAACGAGCCGTTTTCTGCGGGATCGGATGAAGTCGTAGGGCCATAGTCCACGTAACTGGAAGGTACGCCCTCCCACTCCGATAGATCGCCATCCACCGTGATCTCGATGGGGAAGGGGATGTAGATCAATTCTCCCTGGATTTCAGGTGGAACGGGGCCATCGAAGTCCTGGGCGGACACATTCGCCGGTGCTACGAGTGCGCTGAAAGCGAGAATGATGACAGTCACGATTGTGGTTACCCATGCAGTTTTATTCATTTTTCTTCTACCTTTTGGGATTTGATTAGGTCCAAGAGGATTATAGCATGTGAATTTGTGTGAAGTACGTATGAAGCAGGATGTAAAGGGTCGATGGAAAATCGGCAATCAATTGGGTGGTTCCTTTGTGGAAAAGAAGTGAATTAATGACCACATCTTCGTTCGAACGAGATACAATATCTGGGTCATCTTGTGCAATAATTAACACGAATACGAGGGTTGCCTCAATCATCTCACATACCCGGGAGGAACATAGTAATGGATGCTGAACTTCATATCGATGCTTTTCCGCCAGCGAAGATGGCAAGCAGAATGGAGGAGGTCGGAGTAGCCAAAGCAAAACTGCGATTGGATACGATGTTGGCGCTCGCCATCCTCGCCGGAGCCTTCATTGGCACCGGTGCGATCTTCGCCACAGTTGTCACCACAGGACTTGGAAGTTCCGGAATGGGTTTTGGTCTTATTAAACTATTAGGTGGGCTGGTCTTCTGTCTGGGCCTCATCGCGGTGGTCGTCGCCGGGGCGGAGCTCTTCACCGGCAACAACCTGGTCATCATGGCGTATGCAAGCCGGAGGATCAAGTTGATCGGGCTGGTTCGTAATTGGATCGTTGTATATATAGGAAATTTCATCGGCTCGATCGCAACGGCGTTTATCATGCTGCTGACGAAGCAGTACGAATTTTCGAACGGCGCCTTGGGCGCAAACGCATTGGGTATCGCCAACAGCAAATGCTCTCTGGATTTCCTTCAAGCCATCGCCCTCGGCGTGATGTGTAATGCACTGGTATGCCTGGCGGTCTGGCTTTGCTCTTCTGCACGAAGCACGACCGATAAAATCCTGGCCATTATCTTCCCAATCACAGCCTTCGTGGCGGCAGGTTTCGAGCACTCTGTAGCCAATATGTACTTCGTCCCCATGGGGCTGTTTATCAAGGGTTCTGCCGGTGCTGGGTTTTGGGAAGCCATCGGAAAGACAGCCGCGGATTTTGGCAACCTGACCTGGACGGCCTTCTTCCTGAAGAATCTCCTACCCGTCACCATCGGGAACGTTATTGGCGGTTCCGCGTTTGTGGGTATGGCTTACTGGTTCATCTACCTTCGACCTCAGAAAGTGGTCGCGATCGAGGCAGAAAAAGCAGTGAAGATTCTTGCCGTCGAGGACGACCCGGATTTCGTCCTGGCCCTGGAGAGTGTTTTCGAAGAAGAAGATCATTACAAAATCGATGTGGCGAAAACCGCTGAGGAAGCTCTCAAAGCGATGAAAGAGAGTTGCCCGGACATCATTCTGCTCGACATCATGCTGACGACACCGCTCGAGGGCCTCGATTTAGCGAGACAGATCTCGGGCGACGAAGCTTTATGCCAGATTCCTGTCATCGTTATCTCCAGTGTCGGTCAGAGCGAATATGCCCGTATGATCCCGGACGACAAGCATTTGCCTATCGATGCCTGGATCAGTAAACCGATCGATCCCGATCACCTGTTAAGGACCGTACAGCGATTTCTTGCTTGATCGCCGTATCTGTGAAATGCATGGATACTCTTGGGATTCTGAAACCATTCGTATCCATAGGTGTTTCGGTGGGTTTTCCATCAGCAACTTGATTGAGTATTGCTATGGATTATATTGAAAACCAGGGCGAGCGAATTCCCAAGATCGGGTTGGGAACCTGGGATCTGCGCGGCAGCGAATGTATCCGCGAGGTGAAGCTCGCCCTGGCGATTGGTTATCGGCATATCGATACGGCCGAGTTCTACCGGAATGAATTTGAAATCGGTACAGCGATCTCGGAATCGGGAATCGATCGGGAGCAGCTTTTTCTGACAAGCAAGGTATGGACGAATCATCTGAAGTATGACGATTTGATCGCGGCCTGTCATCAGAGCATTAAGTACTTGAACGTTGATTCGATTGATCTCTATCTCATCCACGCTCCAGCTCCCCAAGTGCCCATCGAAGAATCGATGCGGGCGATGAATACCCTGGTGGAGTCCGGAAAAATCCGGCATGTTGGCGTGAGCAATTTCACGGTCGAGCAGCTACAGGGGGCAATGCAGTACTGCGACACGCCGATTTTCACCAATCAGATTAAATATCATCCACTCCATACGCAAGACGAGATGGTGGCATTTTGCCAGCGTGAAAGGATCCTGGTGACGGCTTATAGTCCGTTCGCCAAGGGCAGGGCGCTGCGATCCGATGTGCTGCTGGAGATCGCGCGGAATCATGGGGTATCAGCGGCTCAAGTTGCCTTGCGCTGGTTGGTGGATCAAGATATCGTGATCACGATTCCGAAAGCTTCCGGCCAGGAACACCTACAGCAAAATCTGGATATTTTCGACTTCGAACTTTCGGCGAAGGAGAAGACCAAGATCGACGAGATGGGCCGTTGATCCATCATCGTCGACTTCTCCGGGTTTTCTTCCCAATGGTCGGGCTGAGTGTTTTCGTTGTTATTGAATTGGACTGTGGATAATCCTACGATCTGAAATCCATCATGGAACTATTGGGTTTTCTTTAGGCCAACTCCACACTCTTTCCGAGAGGGTGATAGTCCAACGCCTACTTATTAGCGCTTCGCGCTTGGCCCTGTGTTAGTAGTCTGTTCAACTCCTGGGATGCTTCCTTTGGGGTTATGCTTTCGACCACTGCCCATTCGGCTGCCAAATTGTCTATAATTTTCCGTAATACAGTTCTTTCTGAGTCGTTGAGACTCTTCTTGTGATTTCTTGCCCACAAATCGCGCACCAGGCGGATCGTGGAGCGTAACAATCCCTCCGATAATACGCACTTGATGCGTGATTGTCTTTGTTTGTAATTCGGATCCATTTTTTGAGGAGCTTTTGTCAACAGCCGGATCGCTTTCCGAAATCCCGATCGGCTGATCACTTTACGGATACGACTCTCTTCGATACTCTCGACAGGAATCCAATACATGGTTTCATCTGCTTCGACTCGATAATACCTGGCTTTTATCTTGTTGATACGCTTTTTCTCGATCTTGCTGATCTTGCCAACCCCATAATTAGGATGAACGATCCAGTTACCCACTTCGAAATCATTCTTCTTTTTCGCTGCCATGGATTGATCCCCTTTCTGGTTGGGTTTGTACGAGTTCGATGGTCTGTATTTGAGATAATCAGCCCGTTGGCTATACTTGAATTCAGACGATTATCTGGGGATAGGCGGAATAAATGACAACATCCGGCCAACGATCACCGCCGCCACGTACAATAAACATCGTTTCGATAGGAACGTTACGTAGCGAAACGTCTTTGCATAAAGGAAAGAAAAGGCGATAGACATTAACATTTTACCATTTCCACCAAGGGGGGATTCAAGATGCAGATGGTACCAATAAGTCAAGGACTATTGATGTAGACGATTCTATATCGAAAAAATCCATTGCAGAGGTGTATGATATGCATGATAAGTGACCTTGGCTGTGTCGTGCATATGCTGCGTCATGCGCAATGCCACATCTCCGATCTGATTACCGAGATCAACCGACGTAGTAGTCGTTTAGTTTATTTGTTCCGGTGAGCAGCAAGCCCAGTGGGTCGTTCCTTCCAAGGCCGCTTCAGCATCGTTCTACTGATCCCAACCCCAAGTCTTGATAACCGCACCCTGTCTGGTATGATGAAGATGTCATTCGTCTTGTGAAAAACATCACAAACGACCTCTTTATCCGTATACCAAACAGGATATAGTTACGAGTTAGGCTTGATCTAGTGTACGTCTGGAGTACTTGATGCTGTATAAGACGATAACAAAAGAGAATTTCCGGCGCATGATTGAGGGCTTGATGGAGGATAATGCCGTCTTTGGCCCGAAATGGCGTGACCGGGATAAAGACGGGAATAAAGTCTATCGTTTCTTGAAGTTGAACGACTTTGACGAATTGCAGATGGACTACACCCGCACATATTCTTCCGCGAAGAATTTCTTCCTTCCGTTTAAAGAAACCTTGGCGACGTATGATTTTGGGGAAGATGATTGGTATCAGGAAATCCAGTACACTGTGCACCCGCGCGTTATTGTAGGCATGCGGGCTTGTGATATTAATGCATTACGCAAGCTAGATGAGGTCATGGTCAAGAGCACCTTTCCAAA
>Ga0307430_1000872_pt1 | contig 24047 bp, 22 predicted proteins | sample SalMarWE160130MG_FD_202159 | JGI IMG/M metagenome (GOLD analysis project Ga0307430, IMG submission 202159) | Salt marsh sediment microbial communities from the Plum Island Ecosystem LTER, Massachusetts, United States - WE1603-130 | ecosystem: Environmental > Aquatic > Marine > Intertidal zone >...
TACTCTCCTTTTTAAAGCAGGCCAACGATATCTCCTTTTCCAGGCCCAAGAAATCTTTACCATGGGGCATACCGGTACCGGATGATGACGAGCATGTGATGTACGTCTGGTGCGACGCGCTTTCCAATTATATAACCGGTGTTGGTTACGGCCGAGACGAGCAGGAATTCAACTCTACCTGGCCCTGTGACGTGCATGTAGTGGGCAAGGATATCCTGCGCTTTCACGCCGCTTTCTGGCCTGCTATGCTTATTTCAGGCGGCGTCGAGCTGCCTAAGAAACTTTTTGTTCACGGCTTCGTAACATTATACGGCAGAAAGATGAGCAAATCCGAAGGCATCGTTATTGATCCCTCAGATCAGCTGGAAAAGTTCGGAGTGGATGTATTCCGTTTCTGTCTGCTTTCTTCCATGCCCATAGACGGTGACGGAGATTACAGTGAAGAAGCGGTAATAACAAAAACTAACAACGAGCTTGTGGCCAATCTCACCAATTTCTGCTATCGGACACTGTCTTTTTTAAAAAAGAACTGCCGGGGGAGCTTTACTGAAATAGACGCCGACAAAAATCTTAGCGCTCAAATTCTTGCTTTGGCGAAGAAAGCCGAAAATAATTTTCAGAATTTCAATTTTAAAGAAAGCATAAAAGCGCTTCTGGATATTTCCAGTCTGGGCAATAAGTATTTTCAAGACAGGGAACCCTGGAAGCTTATAAAGGAAGATACAATCCGGAGCACAAAAATTCTCGGCACCTGCATTAATATTGCAAAAATTATTTCTATTATAATTCAGCCTGTAATGCCGGATTTTTCCGAAGAGCTGCAGCGGCAGCTGGGGCTTAAGAATCTTTGCTGGAACGATATTAACTTTAATACTGCAAACCACACTATTAACGACGCTCAAATTATTATTAACAGAATAAACGCCGAAGAGCTTAATCAAAAACCTGTCTTTCCCCTGGATCTACGCGTGGCTAAAATTACCGATATTAAATTACATCCTGACGCGGAAAAGCTCTATATCGAGACTATCGATTACGGTGACAACACTTCCCAGATTGTGTCGGGCCTGGTGCCCTATTACAAACCCGAAGAACTTCTTGGTAAACATGTAATAGTGGTAACCAACCTGAAAAAAGCCAAACTGCGCGGTGTGGAAAGCTACGGCATGCTCCTGGCCGCGGGTGACGAACAGACTGTGATTGTGTTGGAAGCGCCCAATTCAGCGCCTGGAAGCAGGATACAGCTTGAAGGTTATGAGATCGGCAGCGCTCGGATTACCATCGACGATTTTGCCAAGGTAGCGCTTACGGTTAAAAACAAAAACGTTGTGTACCAGGATATTGTACTAAAAACAGATGTTGAGAATATTTTCGCAGCTGCCCCGGACGGCTTTAAGATAAGTTAGTATCTCTCATCCGCTCAGCTACAAAGCAATATTTTTGAGAATGTGGTTTATTAATCAACGTTTTACAGCGACTTTGGGAGTAATAAGTGACATCACTTCTTCAGGTTTTTTTACGGTATAAAAGCAGAGGTAGGGGATAGCCCTCGGCAGCTTTTTCTCTTTTTTAACACCGAATCCCATAAATAATATTCCTGCCTTGAGCTCGATAATCTCACTGCCCAGATTCATACCGCTGGTCATAATGGGAATAATGGTACCGCAGCGAAACAGGTTTTCAAAAAGAGTCTTTTTCAACACCATATTGGAAATATGCTGAAAGTACGATTCTACCGTATATCTTGTCATCAGTTTATAGGTGCGAATAAAAATAAGGCGGTAGTTTGTGATATAAAAGTGATGTGCTCTCCTGTAAAATTCAACCTGGCTTAATCCCACAAAACCCAAAACCATGGGTATGAGGTAAATAACAAAGGGAGTAATCTCTGTTAGAAGTGAGAGTAAAATCATACTTACTCCATAGAGCAGAGTCAAAAATATCCAGTGTATACTGATCTTGCTGAAGGCAAAGAACAGGGCGGGTATAAACAGAACAATAAAGCCGATAAGGTTGTTTATTACCAGGGCCAATTTTATTTCTGAAATATAATCTTTAAACCATTTTACAATTTCCAGTGAGGCCAGGGCGCCCCCCCAGAGATCCCGGCAAAGCAGAACAAGTAAGCCTATCCCAAAAAGATAAAACCACACAAGATAGAGGTCGATAAAAGCAACCGGATGGGGCTTTATACTTTTTTCAATTATTTCATCGTCTAAGATTTTAAATTTATCCATGGCTTATGAATTATAGATATGAATATCTCCTTAAGTCAAGCTATATAAAGATTCTAATTTCATTGCAGTGGCACACCTGAGTTTGTTAGCATATAAAAACAGCCGCATATTTGAGAAAGCACTGGACGTTTATTTTGGATGGGTATAGAATTATTTTGTTTTGTTAGTGACAAAAGTGGTGGATATTTTTTGTTAAATGGCAAAAAGGTCATATGCGCGATGGAGGTGTGCTATTCTTTCAATGATTGTTTTATTTTTACTATCATGATGAGGTCCTCTTGATTACAGAAAGAAAGGTTTGTATATTCACCGGTTCAGGGTTCAGTAAAGCCATATTCAACCAAAAAATACAGAACGAATTCCTACCCGATTTTCTCAAGGTCGAAGAAAACAAGGAGTATCTTAAATATCTTTCGGATGATTTGGTTAGCCTGATTGAAGCAATTGGAGACGTTGAAGTTATTATGTCACATTATTTCAATATGGCTTATTCTGACTTGGGATATAACAAGCCACCTTCCGCAAAACATCAGCGAGAAATCATATTCTTCCGCATGGCGTTGGCTATCTATTTTCGGAATAAATTCAACTCTATTGGAATTAAAGAATATGAAAAAAAATATAGGAAATTACTCTGTAGTTATTTTAGAAAGCAAAAAATAAGTGAACAGGACCTTGTTATACTCACCACTAACTACGATTTAGGATTTGAGAAAATTATTGAGGACTATTTCGGTCGAGACTTACATTATTACCCTGGATTCGATAGTGATCATATTTCAGACAGAAGAATACCAATTCTGAAGCTTCACGGATCGATTAATTGGATGGAGAATCGAGGTAGTTTGACAGAGCAGGGATTTAAAAATTCGACACGCAACATCAGAGACAAGAACATTCTTGAAGTCCTGAAAGTTCTCCCATTAAATAAAAGCAGAGAGTTTACATTATCGCATAATGGAATAAAGTACTCACCTATTATAGTACCCTTTTTCTTCCAGAAAGAACAGTGGAACAAGATAAATGAAAAATGGTTGGGTGAGATGTTTACGAAAATCCGGAAACAATCCTTCGAGTACATGGTCAAAGCCGATAAACTACTTTTCTGGGGCTACGGGCTTCCCTCGGCTGACCACCATATGTTCTCTTTTTTGTACGATGTTCTCGAAAGGACAACTGCAGAATGCGTTATAGTTGATTATACCAAAAAATGCTGCAGTACTAGTGATGATACAACAAAGGACTCAAACCTTATTAAAATGGCATGCAACACCTTTAGGAATAAAAAGAATAAGTTGAGCATATTCAGAAGCGGTATGGTTGATTATATTGATAAGACCGTTGAGGGGAAAGTATAAATCATGATCAATTTTTTTGTAAATCTTCGTGGAGTTAAAAGACAGTTGCCATTTAACATGCGGTTGGAGCTGACATGGTCGCCATATATTGCAGACATAGGCGACGGTTGGTTAAGCACACTTCAATATACGCTAAATAAATTTGCGTCCATGCAACTCAACCGCGCCGTTAACTCTATAGATGCAAGAGAAATTGTAAAGAAGGATAGTGATGATAGACAACCGTTTCCACGGCTCAGAAAAAGGAATAAGTTAACATGCATATTAAGTTTGTAGAAATTCAGAATTTTCGCAAATTGAAATCAATCCGGATCAAATTCGCAGAGAAAACAACAATTTTTGTAGGTGCAAACAACAGTGGAAAAACCTCTGCAATGGAAGTCCTGGTTCGCTTTTTAGTTAATAAAAAATTCTCTATTAATGATTTCACCTTGTTAAACTGGGTACAGATCAACAAAATTGGATCCAACTGGGAAAAACAATCAACACAAACCGGTTCGCAAATTCCAAATATTGAGGAATGGGAAAAATTTTTACCGACTATGGATGTCTGGTTGCAAGTAGCAGAAAATGAAATTCATCGTGTTATTCACCTTTTACCAACAATAGATTGGGAAGGTGGTTTACTTGGTGTGCGGTTAAGGTTTGAGCCGAAAAAAATTGAGGATTTTTACAAGGAATATCTCTCGGTCAGAAAAGCTGCCCGCGATACTATTAATGGGGCAAAGAAAACAGAAATTAATGGTAAAGACGCTTTAGATTTGTGGCCTAAAACAATGGTTGAGTTTCTCGATAAAAAATTGAACAACCTTTTCGACGTCCGGGCCTATACCTTAGATCGATCCAAGCTCGTTGAACCAAAAAAGAGCATAGCCCAACCCCAACCCCTACGTGTAGGCAGCGAGTATTTTAACGGTGACCCACTTCGCGGGTTAATTCGTATTGATGATATTACTGCCCAACGGGGACTCTCAGATGTTGACAATGAAAGGATCCAATCTGATGGCGATGGCCAGCAAAACCGCGAAAGAAGTGACAGACGTAAACTGTCAGTACAACTTCGTAAATATTACAATAAGCACCTAGACCCCTATAACTTACCAGACCCTTCCGACGTTGAAGCGCTACGAGCCATTGTTACAGCGCAGATGTCTTTTGATGGCAAGCTGAAAGCAGCCTTTGAGAAAGCCTTGTGTGAATTAGAGAGCTTGGGATATCCAGGGATTACAGATCCTAAACTAACTATTTCAACTAAAATTCGACCCATGGATGGGATCGATCACGCATCGGCAGTCCAGTTCCAGGTAATAGACCAAAGTAGTGAAATACAGGAAATCCCTTTGCGCCTGCCCGAGCAATATAATGGTTTGGGTTATCAGAACCTGATCTCAATGGTTTTCAAGCTAATGAGATTTCGTGATGACTGGATGCAGGTTGGGAAAGCAGGGAAAAGGGCCTTGACCGAAAAAACAGAAGTATCCTTCCCGCCGCTGCACTTAGTTCTGGTCGAGGAGCCAGAAGCACATTTGCATGCGCAGGTACAACAGGTTTTTATCCGCAAGGCCTATGACATCCTTCGCAATCACGATGATTTAAAAGCTAAAGCTAACTTGGCAACCCAGCTTGTTGTCAGTACCCATTCTAGTCATATCGCACACGAATGCAAATTTTCCAGCCTTCGTTATTTCAGGCGTTTACCAGCGCAAAAAGGCGTGAATGAAGTCCCGATAGCAACAGTTGTTAATTTATCTGAAGTTTTTGGAGAAAAAGAAGAAACTCAACGATTTGTAACCCGTTATCTAAAAACAACGCACTGTGACCTATTTTTCGCCGATGCGGCAATTTTGGTTGAGGGTCCTGCGGAGCGGATGCTAATTCCGCATTTTATCCGTAAACACTTTGGAGAGTTAAACCAAAGCTACATAACAGTATTGGAGATTGGCGGCAGTCATGCTCATAGGTTACAACCTCTAATTAATCATTTAGGGCTTATAACACTGGTTATTACAGATTTGGATGCATCGGATCCAACCAGCCATAATTCTGTACCACCTGTGCGAGGCCAAAATTTAGTTACACGGAATGCTACTTTGAAGAATTGGTTTCCTCAAAAGGAACTTGTAGATGAACTGATAGACTTAAAGTTCGAGCAAAAGATCAAAAAAGATGATCAGTTTTATTCGGTCCGTGTCGCTTATCAGTGTCCGGTCAAAGTCAATCTTAACACTGAGAGTAAAGTTGAGGAAGCACTTTCTAATACCTTTGAAGATGCTCTTGTTTTTGAAAATATTTCAATTTTTAAAGATTTAGAAGGATCCGGCCTGATAAAGAAATTTAAAGATGCTATAAAAAATGCCAAGTCTTCGGCTGATTTGGAGTGTATAATGTTCGATGATTTGAAGACAGGAAAAAAGGCTGAATTTGCGCTCGAAATGCTTGATTTGAAAGAGCATAATCAACTCAATGTTCCAACTTACATCAAGGAAGGTTTGTCATGGTTACAGGAACAAATAAGGATAAAACAGAAAGAAGTTTTTATTCCGGGTGAAAACTTAGCACAGGAGGGCGAAGACGAGCATAGATGATGGAAAGTTTTACCATTATGGATGACAATAATTTCGATGATCATGTAGACGATGAAATTAACGCCTGCCTCTCTTTCGAAAAACCAATTAGCTTCTTTTTATTTGCCGGAGCAGGCTCAGGGAAGACACGATCATTAGTAAACGCCCTGAACTATCTGATAGAGGTGTACACAAAACGGCTGCGTTTGCACGGTCAGCGAGTTGGCGTAATCACCTATACCAATGCCGCTTGTGATGAAATAAAACGGCGTCTTGATTTTGATCCTATAATTGAAGTTTCAACAATTCACAGTTTTATCTGGTCGTTGATTGGGGGTTTAAACTTTGATATCAAGAAGTGGTTGAAGGTGAATCTGCAAAACGAAATTGCCGATCTTAAGGAAAAGCAGAGAAAAGGTAGGGCAGGAACGAAGGCAGCACTGTATCGTGAAAAAAGTATCAAGACAAAACAAAAACGTCTTTCTGGTTTGGATGACATCAGGCGATTTACATACAACCCCATTGGGGACAACCGAGGGCGAGACTCGTTAAATCACAGTGAAGTCATCAAGATTGGAGCTGATTTTCTCAGGGGAAAACCACTTATGCAGAGCATATTTATCAACAAGTATCCCATACTGCTGATTGACGAAAGTCAGGATACAAACAAGCTTCTTATGGAGGCTTTCTTGGAAATCCAGCAGAAGTATAATGGTATTGTTGCAAAACAAGATTTTTCAAAATTAGGTCTCAATATAGATGCTTTATTCGAAAACTTAATAAAAAATGGCTACATTGACGCAAACGGCGTAATTCAGGAAAAGCTTAAAGCGATTTCAAACAATTCTGAAATTACGTTAGATTATATTTACGATAGTAAAAAACCCGAAATTTATAGTGTTTTACAACAGGCCCTTAATAGCCGTTTTATATTGGGTTTGTTTGGCGATACCATGCAGCGTATTTATGGCGATGGGAAAATAGATCTTGGTCAAAACCTACCGACTGACTGGGCGAAACCGGTCAAGGAAATGAATCACCGTTGCCCACGTCGGATCAATACGCTGATCAACAAAATCCGTTCGGCGGTAGATGACCAGGAACAAAAGCCAAGGACTGATAAGGACGAAGGGTTTGTTCGATTGTTTATTTTACATATCGATACAGCTGACAAGCCTGAAGCTGAGAGTAGGGTCGCAGAAAGAATGGCGAATATCACCAGCGATACACTTTGGAGTGGTACCAAAGCAGACATCAAGACTTTAACGATCGAACACCATATGGCTGCTCGACGCATGGGTTTTTTGGCGATGTTTGAGCCGTTGTACCAAGAGAGTAGCGGTATTTTAAAAACCGGGTTATTGGATGGCACGCTTCCCGGTCTGCGTTTGTTCTCACAACTTGTCTTACCCATTGTTAAAGCAAAACAGAACGACGATGATTTTTCTGTAACAGCTATTGTACGCAAAAATTCTCCGTTGCTGACCAAAGCAGCCCTTAAGGCTAAAGAGGAAGAGCAACTACTTCAGATTAAGCAAGCTCGTAAGGCTATTGAGAAGCTGTTAGCTCTTTGGGTAGATAATGGTGAGCCGAGATTTCTGGACGTTTTGCGGTGTATTGTTCAAACAGGTTTATTTGAAATTCCCGAAAGCCTGCGTCCTATTGCTTTGAGAGACGAGGCCGAACAAGAGATTACCGAAAAGACTGTTGAAACACCTTCATTGGAAGAGGATTATCCCGATTCTGTTCTGGATGCCTGGGATAAATTCTTGCTAACTCCATTCGCACAAATTGAGCATTATGCAGCCTATGTAAACGGGCAAGCTAAATTTGAGACCCACCAGGGTGTTAAAGGTCTCGAATTTCCTCGCGTAATGATAATAATCGACGATAACGAGGCACGGGGCTTTTTATTTAGCTACGACAAGTTGTTCGGCGCCAAGGATAAAACATCGTCTGACTTAAATAATGAAAGCGAAGGAAATGAAACAAGTATTGATCGTACCAGGCGGCTCTTTTATGTGATCTGTAGTCGTGCCGAAAAGAGCCTAGCGATTATTGCATACTCAACTGATCCTGAAAAAGTTCGCAACAATGTCTTGAATGAGGGTTGGTTTGAAAATAATGAAGTAGAAATATTAACCTGAATGAATAGATTTGCAGGAGTTAGATTGTGCAATAATATTAAACTTTAGCGTCTATATTTGCCAGTAACATATTTAAAAATGAGTTAATAAATAAAATCAGCGGACGCAAAAAGACGCGCCGCTGATTTTAAACGTTAGGCCACTTTTCGTGTTCAGATATCTTTGATGGTATTTGATATCTATATAAAATAATTTCCACGCTACCAAGCCGGCTACACTATGGCCTGCACTAATAACTGCGCAATGCCGCCAAAAAATCTTCAATAAAAGAAATATAATGATAATAGAATAGTTGAAAAAATATATCAAATATGATATATTTTTTATATGTCTTATGAAGTAATTGTATTAGAACCTGCAAAGACTTTCTTGCGTTCTTTGGAAGTGAAAATTCGCGCTAAAGCTTTTCGAACCATAGGATTACTTAAAACATTCGGTTCTTTTTTAAAAGAACCTCACTCAAAGAAAATTAGAGGAACACCGTATCTTTATGAATTAAGAATAAAACAGGGAAATAATATTTGTAGAATATTCTATTTTCATAAAAAGAAAAAAGTATATGTGTTAACATCAGGATATCTAAAGAAAGATTATAAGATTAATAAAAAGGAAATAGAAAGAGCAATAACTTTAATGAAAAACTTTATTAAGGAGGAGAAAAATGAATAAGATTAACTCCTATAAATATGATGACTTACTAAAAGAGGAATTAAATGACTCAAAATTTAAAGCTGAATATGATGCATTAGATGAAGAATTTACTTTAGCTGAAGAAATTATAAAGTTACGAAAAAATCAAAATCTCACTCAAATAGAATTAGCTAAAAGAGTTGGAACATCACAGCCGGCGATTGCAAGAATAGAATCAGGAAGCTATAGAAATATTTCTTTTGCATTGCTAAGGCGGGTGGCAGCAGCTTTAGGAGCAGTTCCTGAAATACATCTTCGGAAATCTCATTAATTGAAATGAAAAAGAATCTTACAGCTAACAGGCAATTGCAGCAGATTTGGCTACGCCCTGAGCCATAGGGCTGATTTCTCGCCTGAGGGCATGTACTGCTAAAAAGAACGTTAACCACCTTTCCTGCAGACAATATAGAGCAGAGCTTTTTTCTTATAGCTTTTGCCCATAATCTCCGCAGATGTTTTTACTTCAATCATATTAAATCCGGCGTTCTCCAGCAGTTTAACAATCTCATCTTTTTTAAACCAGTATACCAGCGCCTGATCTCTCTGTAAAAACTTCCGGTTGATCTTTCCGCCCAGCTTGAGCCAGGGCAAATACTGCTTTGAAGTTTTATCTCCTCTAAAGAAGCGAACAAAGCGTAATATAAAACTCGCAAATTTGGCGGCAGCCTTTTTTTCATAGTTCAAAACCGATATAAGCAAAAGACCGTCTTTTTTTAGCAGCCGGTAACACTCACCGAGAGTCTGAATAATATGCTCATGAGGTATCAGAGATAAAATCTGTTGCAGATACAGCAGGTAGCCAAAGGAGCTGTTCTTATAACAACTTAAGTTGAGGGCATCCGCTACTTTTAATTTGACTTGCGAATTCCTCTGTGCGGCTATTTTTTTTGCCACAGCGATGAGACCGGATACGATGTCGAACGCGGATACTTTTTTAAATCCCCGCCGCTCGATATTAAACGCGATTCTTCCCGATCAGGTTCCCGCATCCAATACCGGCTGATTTTTATCAATCAGGTACTTATCAACAACAAATTTCTCTATTTTCAGTAAATCTTCTTGAGCTTTACTGGCCCACTTATTAAATTCTTCATGCGAATATATATCATAATTGGTTTTTCTCATAGTATAAAATCCTATATTAATAATTGACAAGTGTACTATTATATTCGTTTAACATTTACGCGTCTATAACTGTTTTATTTTTTCTATATTTCTACAATTATATGAACAACTAAATAGAGCTTACACTATTAAAAGCGCTTTGGCGCAAGATTACCCGAAGCTTGAAATTATTATTTCAGATGATTGCTCCTCGGATAATACTAATTAAGCAGTTAAATTATATTAAAAAAGCTTCATTCAATTTTCGAACTTCTTCTTCGGTATTAAACCAATAATTATTTTTTTATTGCAAAATATCTCTTTCTATTATAAAATATTAAGGGGTACAAAAATGCCAGCCAAGTCTTCTACACAATTTTTAAAGCCAAACATACGTTTATTAGTTACAAAAGGTCCTTGTCAGGGAAAGGTATACGAATCCAACCGTTATCCTTTTATAATCGGCCGCGACGAGAGTATTGATTTTCCGCTTCCGGAAGATAATAATATTTCACGCAGGCACTCTAAAATAAGCTCCGAAGTAGACGGCAGTGTATGGATCGAGGATTTAAAAAGCACCAACGGCTGTTTTGTAAACAACATTCGCATTACGGAAAAAACAGAGCTTAAACACGGCAATACGATTATAGTAGGCAGCACCTGGTTGAAATTCATCATCTTTAAACCCGGCCTTGACGATAAAAAGTCGGGCAAACAAGGCAAAGATGATGAAAAATCCACTTTCTTCACTGAGACCAAGAAGGTTGAAGCCATCCTTATATTGGATCTTTTCGACTCTTCCCGCCTGGCCAACATGTATGGTGATGAAGAGGCTCTGAAAATCACAGAAGAACTGAACTCGATTGCTCTGCCAATTTTTAACAAATATCATTCAGAATTCAACAAAGGCACAGGAGACGGTTTCCTCGTCACATTCAAAAAGCCCATTGAAAGCATAGCCGCTGCGATTGAAATACTCAAAAGGGTTATAGCTCGTAATGCCAATAAAAATATCACTGTAAAAATGCATGTTCGCATTAGTCTGAATTACGGACAGTGTACCATTGAACCAAACGGAGACAGACATGGAAATGCCGTTAATATGGCCTTTCGTGTTGATGGTGTAAAGTATAAAGATATGAAAAGATCCAAAGAATCCATATCAGCTAAAGAGTTTCCGGACAAAGATCGTATTTTTACTACAGAAGAGTTCTATAACCAATTTGACGCCCAAAATCAAAAGAAATTTAAATTTATCGGTAATTTTAAATTGAAGGGTATAAAAGGCCTGCCTCCGGTGTATAGTTTTGGTCGTTAATTTTGTTCATTCCAGGTATGAGTAAATACTCAAAGCGCGTATGGCCCGCCTGTCTGTAAAACCTCAAGCCCTCCTTATCTTCCCTCCGGTTTATGACTTCGCCCTTTTTGACCTTTTTTTACGCCCCTATGCGCTCTTAAAATTAGGCAGGTGGCTTGAGCAGAGCGGGTTTTCGGTTGCGCTTATAAACGCTCTCGATCACAGGGGAATTGAGAGCGAAACCGGCTTAAAGACTCCTCAACGCAAACCGGACGGCACCGGAAAGTTTTTACGCCAGGTCGCTACAAAGCCCAAAGTGCTCGCATCTCTTAATCGCCATTATGCACGTTATGGTATTCCCGCCCGGATACTGGAACAAAAAATAAAACAAACGCAGCCTGATATTATCCTCATTACCTCAGGTATGACATATTGGTATCAGGGTGTTCAGGAGGTTGTCCGTCTGGTAAAAAAGCTGCATCCGCAGGTTCCTGTTGTTGTAGGAGGTATCTATGCAACCCTTTGTACGGCTCATGCAAAAAAGAGCTTAGAAGCCGATGAGATCATTACAGGCAGTGCCTACCCCGCTCTCTGCACCATACTAAGAAATTTGAAGCTTCCCGTACCGACAGCTCCTCCGGCTGAAGAATATCTTTTAAATCCGCTATATTATTACGACGCCTGCGCAATCAGGTTAAACTCGGGCTGCGTGTTTGACTGCAGCTATTGCGCTTCGCGAAAATTAGGAGGAGAATTCAGCCTGGGGCAGCCGGAGCACCTGGCTGCTGTTGTCAAGAATTTAAAAACACAGTTCGGCATCTCTTCTTTTGCCTTTTATGATGATGCCCTGCTGGCTCAAAAGCATAAAGGTATTATTCCCTTTTTAAAACAGATTATAGACATGGATTATAAACTCAACTTTTTTGTGCCCAATGGTCTGCATATTGCTTTTATGGACAGCAAAACCGCCAAACTCATGAAACAGGCAGGATTTAAAGAAGTAAGATTGGGTTTTGAAAGTGCCCATCTTGCATTTCATACTACTCACGGATTCAAACATAATGTGGCAATGTTAAGTGAAGCCGTTTCTGCAATAAAATACGGAGGTTTTGCTCCCAGTGAAATTGCGGTATATGTTCTGGCAGGCTTGCCCGGGCAGTATCCCGAAGCGGTGGAAGAATCCATCCATTTTGCCGCATCCTTCGGCATACAGGTATTCGTGGCAGAATACTCGCCTATTCCGGAAACAAAGCTTTGGCAGCAAAGCATAGCACAATCCTCATTCCCTATCGCAGAGGAACCCCTTACTCATAACAACACACTCTTTGCTCTGCAGTGGGAAAAGTTTACGCTTCAGGATATGCAAAGATTAAAAAGATTAGCTTCGGAATTAAGACAACATCTCGTTAAAAATTAGCCAGATTAAATTTCATTCCGATACCGATTCTGATATCGCAAGTACCGTCAAAAAAGCTGTCAAAATCGGGAGCGCTGAATATTCCGCTGGCATAAAGGGTAAAACCGCCCAGATTGAGCCCGACCCTTAAACCCACATCAAATACCATATCTACTATCATATTATTAAAATCATCCTCTACAACACTACCCACAACAAAGACACCGCCGAACAGCTGGGTGTAGAATATTCCCACATTGCCGCGGACAAAAATATAACCGGGTATACCGAAAAAATGAATCGTTATATCATTAATCATTAACGTATTGTATGACAGACCGGTTTCAAGACCAACACCTATAAACTCGTTAAACATCAGAGCCCCGTCTACAAATGTAACCACACGGGATTTGAAGATAAAATTAAGGATGTCCACTAACCAATCCATTCCCGCCATGCGCATAAAATCAAAAAGACCACCCGTATCCAGTTCCGGCCCATATATAAAAAAGGCGAGCTCAAATCCCAGATCAAGGGCAAAGTGCAGTCCCTTACCCTCACCCTGTTCCTCCTTGGCTTCAGAGGTTTCGCCTTCCTCATCCGATTCTTCCTTTCTGTCCAACATCTCATCGAGGGTTTTTTCTCCGTGCTCCTCTCTTGCTTTTTCCACTACCGGCTCTCTCTTTTCTGTATCTACGGCAGCCAGTTTCTTTAGTCTTGCTTCAATATTATTCTCTTTCCAGTACTGTAAGATATCCTCCTCGAAGAATTTTTTTTCATACTGACCGCTGGCAAAAAAACCCGTAATAGCCACCATCTCTTTGGCTTTTATTTCGGTTTTTACTTTATTTTCTTTTTCAATTTCATCTATAAGGCGTTCGGAAACCGTCACACTACCCTGAATACAATATATCTGATTGAGTAATTTACCATCAGAACTATATACAAAATCATAACCGAAATCCGAGGTATCGGTCAGAGCATTGGCCTGCGGACCGACTATCTCAAGAGCGTTCTTACTCCCCCCAGCCTGGACACTGGCTCTTATTCTTCCGTAATAAAGCGCAATTTTTACACTACCATCCGAGCCCAGTTTAACCACGGAAAAAGAGCTCAGCTCCGCTACATAGATTGTTGCGTTTGACGGCAGACACACTAGTTCCAAAAAGGTCCCGTTTCCCACATTCACTATATCACCCTGCTTGAGGGCATACGCTACCTGGATGCTCTCGCCGACCGCTATATATTCTTCAGATCCGCCGCGGTTAATGGTAAATCCGGGCCCGATCGCTTTATTGATCAAAACAACCGCACTATCTTCCTGCGCCCATCCTGACACAGCTAACAACATCAATAAAAAGAGCAAAACTATCTTTCTCATAGTATCGATCCTTTTCACAAGAGTATTCGCACTCCTATTAATATTATGCCATATTTAGGCGATAATTTCAGGTCTTTTTCATGTTTATTAACCATAAAATTAAATCAGTTTTACTATATAATATCGGCAATATCATTACTGGTTTACGTTTAACTTTAAAAGAAGCGGAAGGTGATCTGAAAAGCCTTTCTGTGAAAATCTTACTTTCCAGCGCAAAGGAAATCCTGTTTCGGGATCGCACAAAAAAGTCAACCGTACGACGGAAAAGTAATTGTGTGTACAGGAAAAACCGCTTGCGTCAAAAAGACCGCGGGAAAGCAGGATGTGATCCAGCGTCTGCCACTTACGCTGATACACATAGCTTCCTCGTTGTTCCTGATTAACACTATACCAGGTTTCATAAAAAACAAGTCTGCCTTTGTTTATTCCGGCATTTTCAGGATCATCCGTGAGAAACAGACTCTGCTGGTGATAATTTCCGGGCAACTCCGCGGTCCAAGGAATAAGTGCGGTCTGGTAACTCGCCTGTATCTTGTGATATTCATTATAGCATTCATTCAAATCACCTAAAATTATAATGTCTGCCTGTGGTGTATCATTTAAGACCGTTTTAATTCGTGATATCAAAAGTTCCGCTGCTAAAAGACGGGCCTCTTCACTTTGTTTTTCCCCACCCGATTTGGATTTCCAATGATTAATAAATATATAAAGCAGTGATCCCCGGTATGTTACCTCCAGTTCCAAGATACTCCTGAGCGCATCTCCTTTCCAGTCCGGAAGCGCGTGAATATGTGTTCTTAAAACCGGCAGTCTGCTTAAAAAAGCTACATTGGTAACAGTACGCCCAACTGATGCCACATTGGCAAACTTATAATTCAACCCGCCTAAATACCCGGCATTTAAGATATCCAATACATTTTGATTTTCAATTTCCTGCAGACAGACAATATCCGGACCACCGGGTGTAGATTCACGGATGGCCTTTGCTATATTCGCTAATTTTATCTGCATCAGCTCCCGGTTCCAAGATGAAGCACCCGGGTCATACTCTTTATATTCACTACCGTTATCAATATCATCAAAAAGATTTTCCACATTATAGGTAAGAATAGTGATGGTATTTGAATTTCCGCAGCCGCCTGTACAAAAAAATACAGTAATTACAGTTAAACAAAGATAAAAATTTTTACTTTTCATATGCTCCCTCTTTTCTTAAAATTACGTTATGTTAAAAGTTTCTTGCCTTATAAAGAGAATACACATTTATTTCAATCTTTGCTTTTAACCGTCGGCAGAAAACTCTTTAATGATACCGAAACCGCCCTGAGGAAGTATACGTTTTTTAATTCGTTCAGCAAGAGACACCGCATCCAATCCGCACAATGCCAAAAGCTCTTCACGCGTTCCCTGCTCAATAAAAGTATCCGGTACGCCGAATATATCATAGACAAAATCTTTAAAGTAAGGTTTGAGTGATGCTGCCAGATATTCGCCTATTCCCCCGGCAATTACTCCGTCTTCTAAGAAGCAGATATAATTATAACCTTTTATTTTATCCGCAAAATAACTGATGTTTAATGGTTTAATAAACCGGATATTATATACATCTGCGGGTATTCCTTGACTATTGAGTATGTACGACGTCTCAAGTACCTGCTCCATAATTCCACCTACAACAACAAGCAGTACTTTACTCCTTTGCCCGTGAACAAACACACCTTTACCCGTTTTCAGCTGTCGAAAAAATGCCGGCAGCTCGGAAGAACAAACACACCTGGGATAACGAATAATCACCGGGTTCTTTTGTTTGACCGCATACTCAAGCATCAGAAAAAGCTCCTGCTTAGAAGCAGGGGCTAAGATAGTGAGGTTGGGAACCGAACGAAACATGGCTATATCGAACACCCCGTGGTGTGTTTCACCGTCTCTTCCTGCCAGCCCTGCTCTATCCAAACATATTATCACAGGGAGATTTTGCATAGCCACATCATGTATAACCTGATCTACTGCCCTCTGTATAAATGTGGAATAAATAGCCACAACAGGTATTAAGCCCTGACAGGCCAAACCTGCCGCAAAGGTTACTGCATGCTGCTCACATATACCCACATCAAAAAAGCGCTGTGGAAAACGTTTCTCAAACGCAGACAAGCCCGTTCCATGGGTCATAGCGGCTGTTATGGCAACAATGTTATTATTTTTTTTTGCCAATGCAAGTATAGCTTCACTAAAGGCTTCGGTAAAAGTAATTGCATCATTCTTTTCAAATTTGCCGTCTATTACTGAAAATGATCCTACGCCGTGGAAAAGCATAGGATCGATTTCTGCGAATTTATAGCCTCTGCCCTTCTGGGTGGTTACATGCAGGACTACCGGTTTACCCAAACCTTTAATATTTTTTAACATATGAATAAGTATATTAATATTATGCCCCTGAACAGGACCTACATATTCAAATCCTAAATCAGCAAAAATGTTGGCTCGAAACAGAAAGGCTTTAATACTGCGTTTCAACCGGTATATATAATTCAACAGTCTTTTACCGAATAAAGGAATGCTTCGTACCATTCTGTCAAAGGTTTTACGGAACAACTGATAGTAGCGGGTAGTTGTGAGCTCGGTAAGGTACACTGATAAGCCGCCGACATTTTGGCCAATGGACATATTATTGTCATTCAAAATAATAATCATGTCTTTACCCATATGCCCTGCATGATTTAATGCTTCCAACGCCATGCCGCCCGTCAACGCTCCGTCGCCGATAACGGCAATCACCCTTCCGGTCTTTTTCTTAAGATCTCTCCCCACAGTGAGACCTAATGCTGCGGAGATGGAAGTTGAGGAATGACCTGTATTAAATGCGTCGTGCTTGCTCTCTGCTCTTTTAGGAAAACCGCTTAAGCCTTTAAATTTACGCAAAGTAGAAAAGGCTTCTTTCCTGCCGGTAATAATCTTATGCGCATAACTCTGATGCCCGACATCCCATATAATCTGATCATCAGGCGAATCGAATACATAGTGGAGAGCTATTGTCAGCTCGATTACACCGAGATTGGAAGCAAGATGCCCGCCGTTTTCACTTACTACTTTTATAATATACTCACGCAATTCCTGAGCCAGGGTGTAAAGCTCGTTCGGGGTAAGTTTTTTAATATCTTTCGGGCTTTTTATTTTTTTTAATATTTGATACTGCTTAAACACACACTTCTCTCTATCTCCGATGATACAATTTAAAAAATATCATATACCCTCATAAACTTTGCTTTTAACTTCTTCAAGCGATTTAAAAAGACAGTTGGGCAAAGCATCGCACTTTTTACAGCGTTGATCAGCTATCTCAAATTTATAATCAGTACAGATAGGGGTGTTACGCTTCCGGGCGTTTTTAATAGTTAAAAGGGATATCTCATCAAAAGCATCCAGGTGCTCTCCTTGATCTAATTTTGCCAACAGTTTCTCACCGTCTTTAATAATAAGCTCGCGCTGTTTTTTATCATTTGGATTTGTTACAGCTTTTTTCTCTTTTGCTCCTTTAAATTTTGACCTGTGGCGTATTCTGTGAAATAATAATTTTACTTCTTCTCTGAAAAAGAAGATCGTTATACCTGTCAATACAATAAACGGAATACAGACCAGCCATAACGGTGTAGTAATGATGATTACCGGTGCATAACCGATAAAATCGATAAAAGGTTTAAATAATATTTTTAATCCGCCGGTAAATACTAAAAGCAAAAGCAATATCATCCCGAAGGGATATATTCGATCAAACTGCTGCTGCATTCGCCCGGGGAGTGCATGCCTTAAAATCCATCCTCCATCCAAAGGGGGAACGGGCAGCAGATTAAAAATCATTAATAAAATATTAATACCGAAATAAGTGACTAAAAACCTATAGATCAGCATGATTATTACATTTGAACCCAACAGGGCAAGAGAAAAAATCACAAAATACAGCTTTAAAACGATGACCATAAAAGACGCCTGCAGTAGATTGCTAAAAGGACCGGCCAAAGCACTAAGCGCCTGACCTTGCGAAGGTTTGCGGAAATTAAGCGGATTAACAGGTACCGGTTTCATCCAACCGATAACCGGAAAACCGGAAAAAGCACCCACTAATGGAAAAAAAATAGATCCGAAAATATCAATATGGGCCAGAGGATTCATCGTGAGTCTTCCGTTATCTTTAGCTGTGGTATCTCCTAAATGATAAGCCGAAAAAGCATGCGCAAACTCATGAATAGAACCCGCTAAAATAAACGCAGTCATCCCCATTAATATTGTTTGAATAATTCCCAGATCCATAAAAAAGTACCGTCTTCCTTAACCGGTTTTATAGGTTAACCAAATAGTAGATAAAAAAGCTAACGGAGTCAAGTTTTTCTTATAAGCTTTAGCTACCGGTCATAATTATAAATTCACAGATGCCTTGAAGAGTTCACCCTCACCCTCAATGCTATATTCCTTAAGTGCAGCGGGAATGAGAAATGAATCACCCTGCCGGGCGGTGAAATGCTTCGTATGCGCCGGACCGGATATTTTTATACTCCCCGTGAGTACCAGCAAAACTTCAACACTTGTACGCCGGCAGCACCTTATAGTTTCAGCCGGCAGCACAATTATTCTGGAAAGGCAGAATTCCTTTACCGCTACAGCATATGTGGATTCATATGCACTCGCCTGTACAGGAGATATTATCTTCGGTTTACTTTCCTTAAAGGCCACCACATTAAGTAATTCCGTAACATCAATATGTTTTGGAGTAAGCCCGCCGCGCAGCACATTATCCGAATTAGCCATAATCTCAAGTCCGAAACCGACTAAATAGGAATGAAGCACACCCGCGGGTAAAAATACGGCTTGACCGGGCTCAAGCTCAATCACATTGAGAATCAGTGGACCGAGTACACCGATATCCGACGGATACAGCGAATGCAGCTTCTTAAACCATCGGTATTCCAACTCCTGTCTTCCCTCCGTTTGAGCCACAAGCTGCGGTATGATAATTTTTCGTTCCTGCTCTGAAAGTGCCATGAGCTGTGTAAAAAATGAAACAAGCTTTTTTTCCGCTTTCTGTTTTTCCGCCGCAGCTAAGATCGCGGAAAGACGCTCGCCGCAGCGCAGCAGATTAAATTCCTGCTTTATCTCACTAAAAGCCTTAAATCCCAACATAAGGGAGAAATTTGAAAGTGCGACCAACAGTTCGGGTTTGTGGTTGGTATCTTTATAACTTCGATTCACCGCAGTAAGCGGTATGGCATGCATCTCTTCTTTGGTAAAGCCTGCTATGGCCTGCTCTTTTGAAGGATGCACCTGAATAGACAGGGGGAAAGCGGCGGCAAGGATTTTAAATAAAAAAGGCAGTTCGCTGCCAAAGGCATCAATCACAGCTTTGCCCAGCACAGCCTCGGCATCCAAACTGATGAGCTCACGAAGAGACATGCTCTCTTCGCCGTCTAATCGTACATATGACGGAGCCGTGATATGACTGCCCATCCACAACTCGGCAAAAGGCCGCTCTTCTTTATTTTCTACTCCCAACAACTTTGGGATGTGTGTAGTTGAACCCCAGGCATAATGTTGTACCGTATTTTGCAATTTGAATATCTGCTTTAAATTGATGTCTCTCCCCATGGCTCTTTACTTGTTACAAATTATATTCTTTGATTTTCTAAAATCATATATATTTAATAGTACGGATGAAATTAATGCAATACAAAAACAGATTATCGTAACAATATCCACCAAATCAGCATTAAAATCCAGTCCGCTAATCTCATCAGCCAAAAATTTGATATACGAGCGCGGCATATCATACAATCCCAGTTTTCTCCTTATATTCCAATGAATATCCGTAAGCACGCAGTATCCCCACCCGTACCAGATACCCAATCCAACCCAGCAAAATGTTGTTATACCGAGTACAATCAGATTTAACTTCCTTGTTTTTTTGGGAATCCAGCCCAGACAGCCGAACAGCGTTACTGCTGCATGAAAATAGATAAAAAACTTGTCCAGAATCTGGTAAAAAAGCATTTTTAATTTAGATTTTCGTCTTCTTGTTTAGTCTTCCAGATTACCGCATTATACATAAACCAGTTGTAGGGTACTATAAAGAAAGCCACGGCAATAATTAAAAACAACAGGCGCACAAGCTTGGTATCGCCAAAAATAATGGTAGCGAAGCCGATTATTATGAACTGGATAATAATTGCCCCGGAAGAAGTCAGGTTAAACTGTAAAAATTTGCTTATTATTTTGGAGAGTTTGATAATCTTTTTTTCTTTAAATGTCCAGATATTGTTCAAGGTGTAATTACTGATGATGGCGATTTCCGTAGCCAGGGCCGCAGACCAGGCAGACGGATTCTTTAAAATCGAAACTATGGATGCATCTGCAATATAGCTGAAAAGACCGGCAAGCGATTCTCCTATGCCGTATCCGCGGAAAAACTCAAGGCTGAAATAATTTATAAGAAAACCTAATCCGCCGACAATCCCGAATTTTAGAAATCTTTTTCTTTTTTGAGGATCTTGCAGCAAACTCTTTAATCTTTTAATCATAACAAATCTTAAAAATAATATTTTTTTTAACAATAAAAATCAAGCTCATTATTCCAATGCAATGTAAATTTGAAATTGCTTGTTGATGTAAAAATATAATTATGTAACAATTACATATAATGAATATATCAATTGTAAACAGCGATAAAGCGCCGCAGCCTATAGGCCCCTATGCACAGGCAGTGGCCGCCGGGGGTTTTCTTTACACATCGGGACAAATAGCCATAACTCCCGCCAGCGGGCAATTTGTAGGCGGCGGAGTCGAAGAACAGACCAAACTGGTTCTGAATAATCTTGCCGCCATACTAGACGCAAAAGGCGCGACATTCAAAAATGTTGTAGCAACAACCATCTATCTCACGGATCTTACTCATTTTAAACAGGTAAATGCTCTTTATGCTGAAGCTTTTGGGAATCATACACCGGCCCGCACCACGGTTGAGGTTTCACGGTTACCTTTGGATGCCATGATTGAAATAGCCATGGTAGCTTATCTTGGGCAAGGATAGACGGGAGCATACATGAAGCAGATCTATATCGGTGTAATCGGCGGCAGCTCATGCAGCGGAGAAATAGCGAAAATAGCCTATACCATGGGCAAATATATTGCTGAAAACGGATGGATTTTAATCTGCGGCGGTATGAGCGGTGTTATGGAGGCTGCCTGCCGGGGAGCGGTTGAGGCAGGAGGTATCACCTGCGGTATTTTACCCGGTGATTCGCGCCGGCAAGCTAATCCCTATCTTAGCTATTCAATAGTTACCGGTTTAGGTCATGCCCGCAACCTTATCGTAGTCAGATCAAGCCATGCCATAATAGCCATCGACGGCAGTTACGGTACGCTTTCGGAGATCGCTTTTTCCAATATTTGTGAGAAACCCATTATCGGGCTTCAAAGCTGGCGTATGAACACAAGCGACAACTCCGGACAATCTCTGTTTACTAAAGAAGTGGAAACAGCAGAAGAAGCTCTTGCAGCGCTTAGGCAGTATGTAAAGACCGAATAAGCAGTATTTTATTTACTTCTCTTCCCGAATAGTACTCTGCTAATTTTTACGCGAAAAGAATGCCAGCACAATAAAAGTGGGCAGAGCCAGAAACAGAATTAAATTACCAAGTACGGGTAGCCCCTTAATAATAACCGCATTATATACACTGGGGATAAATTGACTAAACAGCACTATACAAAACCAGAGAATCCCTGCTACTGCCAAAAAAGTCTGTCTGCGCTGTACCAGACTGAAAATTCCCAGCACCAGGGTGGCAATACCGCCGATTAAAAATATCACATTCCATGTCATTGTATCTCTCCTTTTTTAGTTTATTTATAGCAGTATACGAAATTCACGTCAACAAGAAAATGAGCTTCAATTGACATAAATTAAAATAACAGCTATTATCATTATGCTAATATTTTAACATAATAAAGTCGCGAATATGAAAGTAGCCATTCTAAAACTACAAGCAACCAGAACACTCTTATATATATTTATAATTATACTTGCAATTATCTGCTTTCTCCCCTTCTATATCATGCTTATCAACAGTACCAGAACAAGCCAGGAAATTAATACGGGCATAAGCCTTCTTCCGGGAAGCGCATTAATAGAGAATTATTATTCAATTCAAAAACGCTCAGCGGACTTTGATTTTGCTCTGGGTTTTATGAACAGTGCTTTTGTTACTGTTTCAGCCGTCATGCTATCTCAATACATTTCGGCTTTAACTGCTTTTGGTTTTGCCTTTTACAGATTTCCCTTTAAACAAACACTCTTTACTGTTGTAATGGGGTCTATGATGATACCCATTCAACTGACCATATTCGGATTTTATCATTTAATGTTGACATTAAACCTCCTTGATAATCTACTGGCCCTCATCCTGCCTGCGGTAGCTGTTCCCTTTTCGGTTTATTTTCTGCGACAGTATGTGAGATCGGTGTTACCGGAAGATATTATTCAAGCAGCTCGTATTGACGGTGCGCATGACATGATTATATTTCACCATATCGCACTGCCGATTATGTCTCCGGGAATCGCCACCATGGCTATCTTTACTTTTGTGGCTAATTGGAATAACTTTTTATTTCCTTTGGTTATTCTTTCATCCGAAGAAAATTATACACTACCCCTTATGATTGCGTCGTTAAAATCGTCTTTATATCGTACGGACTCAGGAGCAACCTATTTGGCTGTGGCCCTTTCGGTCTTACCCATTATAATTGTATTTGTTTTTTTGCAAAGATTTTTAGTAAACGCAATAACATTCGGGGGCTTGAGGGAATAATTCCTGCTCCCTGTCATACATCTGCACAAATTACTTTTTCTTGCGGCTCAGCGCAGCCACAGTAGTGGGAATACCGTAGAGCTTGATAAATCCCGTGGCATCCGCATGATCATAACTCGATTCGCCGAATGAGGCCAGGTCTGTGGAGTACAGCGAATAGGGTGATTTGCGCCCACTTACAATGATATTGCCTTTATACAGAATCAATTTTACTTCACCTGTCACATACTCACAGGCCTTGCGCATAAAGCTCTCCAGCGCTTCCCGCAGTATGGAAAACCACTTGCCGCGGTAGATAAGCTCCGCATAGCGTAAAGCCAGCATCTGCTTGTAGTGCAGAGTATCGGCGTCCAGAGTAAGCATTTCCAGCTCGCGCAGGGCTTTATAGAGGATTGTACCTCCCGGGGTTTCGTACACACCGCGGGATTTCATGCCCACGGTCCTGTTCTCTACGATATCATCCCGTCCGATACCGTTTTCCGCGCCCAGTTTATTTAAAGTGCTAAGCAGTTCAACCGCTTGCAGCTGTTTACCGTCCAGGGCAAAAGGCATGCCCTTTTCAAACTCAAGGGTCAGCGCGGTTTCCTTATCCGGTGCAGCTTGCGGAGAAGTGGTGAGCTTAAACATCTCTTCTCTTGGCCTGTTCCAGGGGTCCTCCAGTTCGGCACCCTCGTGGCTTAAGTGCCAGATATTCCAGTCGCGGGAATAAATGTTCTTTTTGGAGATATCACCCAGAGGAATATTGTGCTTTTCCGCATAGTCTATAGCCTGTTCGCGTGAGCGGATCTCCCACTCACGCCAGGGAGCAATAACCGCCAAATGCGGCGCAAGCGCTTTATACGTAAGCTCAAAACGCACCTGATCGTTGCCCTTTCCCGTACAACCGTGCGCCACGGCCTCTGCATTCTCCTTCAATGCCACTTCCACCTGGTGTTTGGCCTGCAGAGGGCGGGCAATCGAAGTACCCAGAAGATATTTGCCTTCATAAAGCGCTCCGGAGCGCAGCATGGGGAAAAGGTAATCC
>Ga0307430_1000873_pt1 | contig 24046 bp, 25 predicted proteins | sample SalMarWE160130MG_FD_202159 | JGI IMG/M metagenome (GOLD analysis project Ga0307430, IMG submission 202159) | Salt marsh sediment microbial communities from the Plum Island Ecosystem LTER, Massachusetts, United States - WE1603-130 | ecosystem: Environmental > Aquatic > Marine > Intertidal zone >...
GGAGTACCCAGTCTAGCTAGAGGAATATTTTTAAGCAAATTTTCCTTTACCTCTTTCTCTTCTATTCCTTCTCTTCTGGCATGGTCAGCCGCGTGTTCCTCCCAGAGAGAGGTGAACACCACTCCCGGGCAAACAGCATTGACATTGATTCTGTAAGGAGCAAGTTCTAGAGCTAAGCTTTGAGTAAGACCGATAATCCCAAACTTGGAGACACAATAGGCAGCATGCCATTTACTTCCCCTTTTACCAGACTGGGAGCTCATATTGATGATCTTGCCTTTCCCCTTTTTTATCATCCCGGGGATTACAGCCTGGCAGCAGAGAAAAGCACCTTTGAGGTTGACCTCCATTGTTCTATCCCACAGCTTTTCACTGGTATCTAGAAAGGGAACAATTCTGGATATAGCAGCATTGTTAACCAGGATATCTATTACCCCTAATTCTTCTGTAACATAGCGGGACAACTCTTTAACTTCTTTGCTTTTACTTATATCAGCGCTTTTATAAATCACTCTTTCTCTACTTACCTTTTCGATTTCTCTTGCTGCTTCTTGCAGACTTTCCTTGTTAATATCATTCAAAACTATTCTGGCTCCTTCCTGGGCGAAGCGCAGGGCGATAGCTTTTCCAATTCCTCTTGCTGCTCCAGTAACCAGGGCACTTTTACCGTTTAATTCCACTTTGTTTCTCTTTTATCATATTATAGAGCTTAGTTTAAGTTTAGCTATCTTGAACTCTGTTTTGATTTTACTATGAGCTATCAGCTATGAGCTTCTTGTCAGTCATTATAAGTGAATTTCTTGAAAGGTCAAACTTCGTGTTATTTTTGGCTGTTTCTTTACAGGACATTTCCAGGAGGCGCAGTTGAGTTGCTTTTTGGACTTGACTTTTATCGATTCTATATTACTATGTTTCCTATTAACACTAAGAGTTACCATAATACGAGATGTAATTTATGGGGAGATAGAGTGCTATGAAGAAAAGCAAAGTTGGAATTATAGGATGTGGAAAAATTAGCGGCATATATTTGCAAAGGTGCAAGCTATTCGAAATATTAGACGTTGTTGCCTGCGCTGACATTAATATAGAGAGAGCAAGAAAGAGAGCAAAAGAGTTCAATGTCCCTAAGGCCTGTTCAGTAGAAGAACTTCTTTGCGAGAGCGAAATTGAAATCATTGTAAATCTCACAACACCGCAGGCTCATGCTGAGGTTAATCTTAAAGCATTGGAATCAGGGAAGCATGTATATGTTGAAAAACCTCTTGCTACTAGTCGAGCCGAAGCAAGAAAAGTGCTTGAAAAAGCCAGAGAAAAAGATCTTCTTGTGGGGTGTGCTCCAGATACGTTCTTGGGTGGTGGTATACAGACATGTCGCAGGATAATTGATGATGGCTTAATAGGAAAACCTATTGCTGCGGTTGCTTTTATGGTCTGTCATGGTCATGAGTCTTGGCATCCCGAGCCCGAATTTTTTTATAAACGAGGAGGCGGTCCTCTGCTCGATATGGGGCCATATTATCTAACTACTTTAGTCAACTTAATTGGTCCAATTGAAAAAGTGTCAGGCTCTTCACGAATTTCTTTCCCTGAAAGAACCATAACTAGCAAACCCAAATACGGAACTACTATGAAAGTTGAGGTTCCAACTCACCTGGCAGGAACTATCGATTTTTCATCAGGAGCAATAGGGACCATAATAATGAGCTTTGATGTATGGAAACATAATTTACCTCCAATAGAGATATATGGCAGCGAAGGGTCGCTATGCGTTCCAGACCCTAATATATTTGGTGGCTCAGTGAAACTTTTTAAAGCAGGCGATGAGGACTGGCTAGATATCCCTCTATATTATGGTTATTCGGAAGACTCAAGAGGTATAGGTGTCGCTGATATGGCATATGCTATTCAGTATGGCCGACCTCATAGAGCCAATGGCAATATGGCCTATCATGTACTTGATGTTATGCTTGCTCTTGAGGAATCCTCTGCACTTGGTAAAAGTTACAGAGTTGAAAGTAGTTGTAAAAAACCCAAAGCTCTTCCGGTAGGACTAAAAGAAGGGTATTTGGATGAATAGTTCATAAATAAAGGAGAAGCCATGAAAAGAGCATTAGTAACATGGGGAGGATGGGATGGGCACGAGCCTAAACAATGTTCCGAAATAGTCATTTCTATACTAAGAAATGAAGGCTATGAAGTTAACGTTTTTGACACGCTTGACTGTTATGCTGATGAGAAAGCCATGATGTCTTTAGACATAATTGTTCCCCTGTGGACTCAGAGTGAGATAACCAAAGAACAAGAAGATGGATTATTAGAAGCTGTAAAGGGGGGAGTTGGTATAGCGGGATGGCACGGCGGAATCGGTGACTCATTTAGAAATAACACTGACTATCAGTGGATGGTCGGTGGACAATGGGTTGCTCATCCGGGTGACATGGTAGAGTATGAAGTGAACATAGTGAAAAAAAACGATCCTATTGTTGCCGGTATTACTGATTTCAAAATGCACTCGGAACAGTACTATATGCATGTAGATCCTTCCAATGAAGTGTTAGCTACTACTACTTTTTCAGGTGAATACGCTGAGTGGATTAAGGGGTGTATTATGCCAGTCATATGGAAGAGAATGTGGGGCAAAGGTAGAGTCTTTTATACCTCGCTTGGACACAGCGCTAGCGATTTCAATAGGGTACCTGAAATAGGAGAAATAGTAAGACGCGGAATGCTATGGGCATCCAAATAAAACAATAAGGAACTTGAAAATAAAAGTTAAAAGTAAGTATATCGGTCTCTACCTTGCCCCATTTTTAGTAGATATGTGCATGGGGAGTATAACAATAACTGTTCCCCTCATGGCTATATCCTTAGGTGCTTCTTCTCTTTGGCTGGGAATACTGGGCTCTTCGATGGGTCTTACCTATATATCTCTTTGTTTTTTCTTTGGGAAATTATCCGAAAGGTGGCATCGAAAAAACATATTAATACTAGGGTCCTTCGTATATGTTGCAGCTTCTCTCCTTTTTTCTTTTTCCTCACAAATCTATCATCTTTATTTATCTATGTTGTTGCTGGGAGTTGCTGGGGCCATGTTCTGGCCAACCCTGGAAGCCTGGATTGCTGAAAAAGAGAGTAAGCGAACTCTTATACAGAAGATGGCATTATTTAATATTTCCTGGAGTACAGGACTCGCTATAGGTCCTCTTATAGGAGGGATTCTATTTGGAATGAACTTTAAACTACCTTTTTATTTTGCTTTTCTTGTAAGCGTATTTGTGCTTCTTATCTTATTTTACAAAACTCCCAAGGTAAGCTTCGCCACTAAAAGTAAATCTTTTACTGACAAAACCTTTCTTTCAGAAGATCCTCCCGATAGTTTTTCTTTATATATTAAAATTTCTCGCATGGCTAATTTTATCTTGTGCCTTTGCACAGGAATGGTCTGGTATATTTTCCCTAAATTGGGGACTCAGCTTCAAATTTCTCCTTTATTTTTAGGACTTTTAATGTTTATTCTTTCTCTTTCCCGGGTGCTTACCTTTTATGGATTGGGAAGAGTTCATCAGTGGCACTATCGTATCTTTCCCCTGGTTCTTTTCCAGCTTATTACTGCTGTGGGTCTTATTATAATCTTTATAGTCAGCTCGCTTCCTCTCTTTTTTCTAGCCTTTGTATTTATAGGAGTGGGCCTGGGGATGACTTTTTCCTCCAGCCTTTTTTACAGTGTTAATGTCACCTCCCAAAAGGGTCCCAGTGCTGCCATTCATGAAACGGTACTGATGAGTGGTTTTCTCTTGGGTCCTCTGATAGGAGGAGCAGTAGCCCAAGAATTTTCCCTTAGAGCTCCCTATCTAGTAGTTGCTGCAATAGTAGTAGTGGGAATATTTACCCAGCTCTTACTTAAAAGACGTTATGATCTACCTGGCAGGGCAACTAGATGAAACGTCTTATATATTTTCGCTTATTTGTAGAGGTTTGATTCATCAAACCCGCCAATTCTCTGGCTTCATAAATGAAGTCACTACAAAGGATGCGCAATTATTTATGTCGTTTCATATAGATGATAGAAAGTTTCGTTCATTGTTATGCAAACTCTTTTTGGCCGTTATTAGGTGAAATTCCAAAAAAGAGCAATTTAATAGTATAGGAATTTCCTTTTTCCCCTCACCTCAATCCTCTCCCCCGAGGGGAGAGGTAAGGGAGAGGGGGGTAAGTTCATTGCTTTTCGGAATAATTTCTGATATAAATGGAATCGATGAGCAGGAAGTGTCCTGGATTATCTTTAAAGGAGGAAAAAGAGAGGACAATGACAACTCGCGAGCGATTCAATGAAGTGATGCATTGGCAAGAAACAGACCGGGTACCTAATATGGATTTTGGTTATTGGGATGAAACCATCACTGTTTGGCATAAGCAGGGATTGCCTGCCTATGTGAAAACTAATCAGGATGTGGAAGGATACTTACACCTGGAAGGAACCGAAATTATCCCTTCCTTACCAGTAGTTAATGGTCTCTATCCACCCTTTGAGTATAAGGTTCTAGAGGATAAGGGTCAGAAGAGGATTGTTCAGAATGCTGAAGGAAATATCTGTGAGATTCTTAAAGATGGCAGTTCTATACCCCGTTATATCAGGCACGCTTTACAGACACGTAAGGATTGGCAAATATTAAAACGAGAACGGCTAGATTACACTAGAGAAGATCGTATCGGTCAGGTAAAAAAATAGTTAAGGAAGCACATCTAGCCGGAATGCCAGTTCGTTTTAATGCTGGTTCTTTATACGGTTGGTTGAGAGACTGGATGGGTGTGGAGAACTTTTCCCTTGCCATAATGAATGAAAGAGAGTGGGTTGAGGAGATGATGGAGCATTTGACCGAAATGACTCTTTATCTCATTGAAAAGGCTTTGGCCGATACAGATATAGATATAGCCTGGTGGTGGGAAGATATGTGTTTCAATCACGGACCTCTAATATCACCCAAACTTTTTGAAGAATTAATGGTTCCTCGTTATAGGCGTATTACCGATACTCTAGGAAAATATAAGGTAGACATTAATGTGTTGGATTGCGATGGGCAAATTTATCAGTTGGTCCCTGGTTGGTTAAAGGGAGGTATCAACTGCATGTTCCCAATCGAGGCAGCTCATACGGATCCAGTGAGATTACGCCAGGAGTATGATAAGGATATTCTTCTCATGGGAGGGGTAAATAAGGTACAATTAGCCAAAGGCAAGGAGGCTATCGATGAGGAGCTGAAACGGTTACGCCCACTGGTAGAAAAAGGGGGATATATTCCCACGGTAGATCACCGTGTGCCTCCCGATGTTTCCTTTGAGAACTATCTCTATTACCTGGAAAAAAAGAAGGAGATTTTGTAGTACGATGACTCTGCTCAAAAAATGAATAGAAAAACTCGAATAGGAATTCTTTTTGGGGGAAGGTCAGCTGAACATGAAGTTTCAGTCCAGTCAGCTAAAAATATCCTCGAGGCCATTAATAAAGAAAAATATGAGGTAGTTTTAATTGGTATTAATAAAGAAGGGCGGTGGTGTCTGAAAGAAACCTCAGAATTATCTTTGCTTTCGGAAGGTTCCAGTCTAACCAGGCTAAACGAAAAGGATGAGGGCGCGGTTTTGATTCCTGAAGAAAGGGAGGGCAATCTGTTCCCTCTTCTCAGTGAGAGGAAGCTCAAGAAGGTTGATGTAGTTTTTCCTGTACTGCATGGGCCATACGGCGAGGATGGCACAATTCAGGGTTTATTGGAGTTGGCTAATATCCCTTATGTGGGGGCAGGCGTTCTGGGCTCGGCTGTAGGGATGGACAAAGATGTGATGAAGAGATTGCTCAGAGAAGCAGGGATTCCAGTAGTAAGATTCCTTACCTTTAATAGGAGTTCTCTTAAAGAGATTGATTTTGGCCGTGTTCGAGATGAGCTAGGACTGCCCTTGTTTGTCAAACCAGCCAATCTTGGCTCATCAATAGGGATGAATAAAATAAAGGAAAAAGAACAATTTCAGCCTGCCCTGAAAGAGGCGTTCCAGTATGATAATAAGATATTGATAGAGGAATGCATTAAAGGTAGGGAAATTGAGTGTTCTGTTCTGGGAAATGATGACCCTGTTGCTTCTCTGCCCGGGGAGATTTTACCTCAGTATGAATTTTACTCCTATAAGGCTAAATATCTAGATGCCAGAGGAGCTATCCTGAAGGTCCCGGCCAAACTTTCTCCTGAACTCATAGGCGAGATTCAGAATTTATCGTTAAGAGTATTTAAAATAATGTGCTGTCAAGGAATGGCGCGGGTTGATTTTTTTCTAAAGAATAATGAGGAAATCATTGTCAATGAACTTAATACCATTCCTGGATTTACCAGAATTAGTATGTATCCTAAGCTCTGGGAGGCAAGTGGGATACCTTATTCTGAACTAATAGATAGATTGATTCAACTTGCCCTGGAAAGATTTCAAGAAAAGAAAAAGTTAAAGTTGTGAAATTCTGTGGCTGTGCTATACTATTGATTTAAAAAGGAGGAAGTAATTGCCAGAGGAAAATAGTCAAATAAGCAAACCCTCTGTAAAACGGGCCATAAAATTTGCATTAGGAGATGCCTATCATAATGCGGGTACAGTTATCCTTACTAATCTATTCTGGACAGCTACTTTTCTTCCCTGTCTATTAATAGGTATTCGGATGCGAGAAGGCTCTTCTCCCTTATATTTTCTTTTACTGGGAGGATGTTTTCTTTTAACTTCCCCTGCTCTGGCAGGTATATATGCTATTTCTCGAAAAGTTGCCATAAAGGAATATGAAATAGAAAGAAGCGATTTCTTTTCAGGAATAAAAGAACATTGGAAAAAGAGCCTTATTTTTTCTCTTATTTGTGTGATAGTCCCCTTGGTAGTCGGGTCTTCTTTAATGTTTTATGGACAACTGATAAGCACCAATCCTTTTAACATAATTCTCTGGGTAGTTAGCGTATGGATTTTGATTTTTTTTCTTCTGGCCCAGGTCTATTTTTTCCCTTTGCTTATTACTCAAAAAATGGGAGTAGTTCAAATATTAAAGACTTCTTTTCTCCTGACTCTTAATAATATAGGATTCACCCTGGTGATAGTACTTTTGGAGCTGATTATCCTTCTTCTTTCTGCTATCACAGGGGTCATCTTTTTAGCCGGGGTGAGTGTGATTGCTTTCCTTCAAAGTAATGCTTTTGTTGAAATAGCTAAGAGATATACGGGTGAGGAAATAAGAAAAGAGATAAAGAGAGAAGGGGATGAAAAGAGAAACCTGAGGGATGTCATCCGCGATATCTTCTTTCCCTGGAAGTATGATTAAGAAGGGTTAAATGGTGAATAGTCTTAAGAAATTTAGATTATCACAAGAAAAAATGGGGAAAGAGGCGTTATTAGTTATTGAGATGTTAAATGATTTTATTGAGGTGGGAGCTCCCCTGGAAGTTCCCACCGCCCGCAAAATTCTCCCTTATGTGAAGAGAAGAATCAAAGAGGCAAGAGAAAAACAAATTCCGATAATTTATATCTGCGATAGTCATAGAGAAAACGACGAAGAGTTCGAGAAATGGCCTAAACACGCTATTTCTGGTAGCAGGGGAGCAGAAATAATAGAGGAACTAAAACCAGGAAAAGATGACTTTGTAGTAAGAAAAAAAAGATATTCTGCCTTTCTGGGGACTGATTTAGATTTACTTCTTAAAGAGCTTAGAATAGAGAAACTTCATCTGGTGGGAGTCCTCACTAATATTTGTGTTTTTCTTACAGCGGTCGAAGCAGCAATGAGAGATTATGAAGTGGTTGTCTATGCTGATTCCGTAGCTGCTCTCTCGGAGCAAGACCATAAATTCAGTCTATCTCAACTAAAAGATGTGTTTAAAGTAAAAGTGATTTAGGTGGTAATAGGGACCGAAAAGTATCCTCCTCCTCTCCTCTTTTTGTGTTCATTGTTCGTAGTTCATTGTTCATTGACCTGCTAGCCCCTTAGCCAACTGGTTCACCGTTCGTTGTTTCTATCGATGAACTATGAACCATGAACTATGAACTAATCAAGAGAGGATTGAGGTTAGGGGAAAGGGAAAGAATGCGTAAATCGTATGCCCTGAATGGTATTATATTATATGTTTTAGATTTTGTTCGCGATATACGACATACGATATACGATATACGATATAATGTTTGAAGAAAAACAAGAAAATCAACTCTGGTCCATTATTTTAATAATAGTTGGGATTCTTGTTTTGGTGAGCCTTCTGTTTTTTTCCTCCTCTCAATCTCCCTTTTTTACCTCTCGTTCCAATGTCTCTTCCGATAACTATATCGGGAAATTCGGGACATTAGTCTCCACTTATCTATATCTTTTCTTTGGCCTAGGAGCCTTCCTTGTTCCTTTTATCCTGATAGGGATAGGGGTAAAAAAGTTTAAAGAGGGTAGACTGGAGGCTGTTTTTCGCAAGGGAATAGGGCTGCTTATTTTCTTCATTGCCTTTTCTTCAGTTCTTTACCTTATAGGCCTGGATATATCTTCCTTTCTCTGTGGAGGAGGGCTTTTAGGCCTTTTCTTTTCAAAAATTTTCTATTCTTCTTTCGGGAATATAGGAAGTGCAATTATTCTGACTGGACTTCTTTTAATTTCCATAATACTGATGATTGACCTTTCTCCTGTCCTGGCGAAAAGGAAGATAAGGAAAGAGCTTTCCATAAAGAAGAAACCCGTTATTCTGCCCAAAAGAAGAAAGGAAAATCTGGACTGGGAGAAAAAAGAGAGCGTTTTCTCTGCCGACAGGCTCCCTTCTTTTTCCTTGTTAAATCCTTTTTCTTCTTCCTCCTTTTCCTCATCAGACGAAGTAAAGCTGGCCGGCAAAAAACTAAAGCAGACTTTAAAAGATTTTGGGGTGGAGATCGAAATTGCTGAAATTAAAGATGGTCCAGCTATTACTCGCTTCGAAATAAAATTGGCGCCCGGGACAAAAGTGAGTAAGTTGATGAATCTTTCCAGCGATCTGGCTCTTTCCCTGGCAGTTCCTAATGTACGTATTGAGGTTCCTGTTTCCGGAAGGTCTCTGGTGGGAGTGGAAGTCCCCCGAAAAAAGATAAACTTTGTCTATTTACGGGAGCTGCTAGAGTCAAAACAGTTTAGAAAATCGGAGACTAAGTTACTTTTTCCTTTAGGCAAAGATATTGCTGGAGAAACAATCTGGGTCGACTTAGGGTCTTTACCCCATCTTCTTATAGGGGGAGCTACCGGTTCAGGTAAAAGTATCTGTATAAATTCTATTATTATAAGCATACTCTATAGAGCTTTTCCTGATGAAGTTAAGTTTCTATTAATTGATCCTAAAACGGTAGAGCTGGTTGACTATATAGGTATTCCTCATCTTATTTTTCCTACTATTACTGATGTAAAGCAAGCCAATTATGCTCTGGAATGGGTAGTGGAAGAAGTAAGAAAGCGTTATGAGAAGTTTAATCGGTCAGGGGTGCGCAATATTGAGAGTTTTAATTTAAAGATGAAAAAAGAAGAGGAAGAGACTATTCCTTATCTAGTAGTTATCATAGATGAGCTGGCTGATTTAATGATGCTGGCAGGGGCGAAATTAGAAAAAATAATTTGTAGAATAGCTCAATTAGCCAGAGCTACAGGTGTTCATCTTATAGTAGCTACCCAGCGTCCCTCAGTAGATGTAATTACCGGCTTGATTAAGGCTAATTTTCCTTCCCGCCTCTCCTTTGCTGTGCCTTCTCAGATAGATTCCCGTACTATTCTAGACACTACGGGGGCAGAGAAATTGGTGGGCAATGGTGATATGTTGTATTCTCCGGTAGAGGCTTCCAAGCCTTTCCGTGTGCAGGGGAGTTTTATTTCTCCTTCTGAGGTAAAGAAGGTAGTAGACTTTCTCAAAGAACAGGGAAGGCCTACCTATCTAGAAGAAATAGTCAAAGGAGTGGAAGAAAAAGAAAACGAGGAAGAGATGGCCTCTCACGATAGACTCTATGAGGAGGCAAAAGAGCTGGTACTCAGGAGAGGGATAGCTTCCACTTCTCTTTTGCAGCGTCGCTTATCTATAGGATATAATCGTGCTGCCCGAATTATGGATGAGTTAGAAAGAGAGGGAGTGGTAGGGCCAGCAAGAGGCAGTAAAGCTCGCGAGATAATAATAAGAGGAGAGAAGTGACTCTTGCTAATAAACTAACATTTTTGCGGATAGGAGCAGTCCCTTTCTTTGTACTTTTTTTATTTGTTTTGGGAGAGAAAGGAAAGGTTATTGCCTTATTGATTTTTATATTTGCTTCTCTATCTGACCTTTTAGATGGATGGCTAGCCCGAAAGAAGAATGAGGTAACCTCGCTGGGGAAAATAGTCGATCCCATTGCCGATAAAATTCTTGTCTATAGTGCTTTTATATCCTTTATTCAGCTTCATCTAGTTCCCTTCTGGATGGTTATAATCATTATGGGTAGAGACCTTTTAATTATGGCTCTAAGGATAGAATTAGCCTCAAAAAATTTCATCCTTTCTGCTAACAGACTAGCTAAACTGAAGACCTTTTTTGAAAATGTGGCTATCTTCTTTGTTTTTTTTATTTTGCTCTGGCAGGGTTTCAAAGATAAGATAGAGGGAGCAGATAGGGTGACTTATCTGTTAATGGGAGGAGCTACCTTGTTGGCTCTCATCTCGGGAATTCAATATTGGATTGGAAACAGGAGGCATCTTCAATGAAAAAATTGTATATTCTCTTGGGCACAGTAGGAGGAGTAGGATATATTCCTTTTTGTCCCGGAACCTTGGGGACCATGGTGGGAGTGACTATTTATGTGATTTTCAGTAGATTTTTTCCTCAAACAATAAGCTACATTATAATGCTGGCTGTTTTTCTGATAGGAGGAATATGGATTTCGACAAGATGTAATCAATATTTTGAGGATGATGATAATCCATCTATCGTTATCGATGAATTAGCAGGATTTTTGATAACTATGTTCCTTATTCCTTTCTCTTTTCGTTTCATTCTATTGGGATTTATTCTGTTCAGAGTTATTGATATAACTAAGCCCTTTAAAATAGGGAAAATTGAAAAGATTTCTGGTGGCTGGGGTATAATGGGTGATGATATAGCAGCAGGTGTCCTGGCTAATTTAATCATGCAGGCGCTTAGAACAATGCTAGGCTGGTAAAAAACTCCCATATTGTAGGGGTTCGATTTATCGGACCCCTTAGCAAAGCGGGTTTCATAAATGAAACCTCTACAAAAACCCCCTTTTTTCTATGGCCATAGATTTACCAGAGGATTTCCCTTTATTCCCGGAGTTACTTTTACTTTTACTCCATACACTTTCCAGATGTTTTCCTCATTAATTATTTCTTTAGGGCTGCCCTGAGCAAATATTTTTCCTTCATTTAGTAGAATCAGTTGTGAGGCATACTGGGTGGCCAGGTTTAAATCGTGGGAGACTAGAATAATAGTTATTCCTTTTTCTCGGTTCAATTTTTCTAGAAGATTAAAAACATCCAGTTGATGCCTTATATCAAGATGGGCTGCTGGTTCATCCAGAAGGAGAAGAGTAGGTTTCTGAGCCAGACTGCGAGCGATAACCACTCTTTGCTTTTCTCCTTCGCTTAACTCATTTATCCTTCTCTGGCGAAAGGAGATAGTTTCAGTCAATCGCATAGCTTCTTCAGCAATACGATAATCATTCTTTCCTTCTAGATAAAAGCGAGGAAGATAGGGGATTCTACCTAAAAGCACAAAATCTTCCACAGTAAAGGAAAAATGAAACACCGAAACTTGAGGAACTACAGCGATGTTTTGAGCCAACTTTTTGGCTGGTATTTTCATAATGTCTTTCTTATTATAAAAAACATTTCCTTTTTGAGCAGGCAGAATTTTGGTTATGCTCTTAAGTAGAGTAGTCTTACCTGAACCGTTAGGTCCAATTAGTCCCCAGAACTCTCCTCTTCTTACCAGAAAGTCAATTCCTTTGAGGATATTTTTTCTTTTATATCCGCTGCATAGATTCCTTATCTCCAGCAAAATATCCTTATCTATTCCTACCATCTGAATTCTACCTTTCTTTTTCTGATAATATAGATAAATATTGTCCCTCCTACTATTCCCGTGATTACTCCTACCGGAAGCTCTCGGGGAGAGATGATGGTTCTGGCTATTAAATCTGCTCCTACCAGGAAGGACGCTCCCAAAAGAGCAGAGGCGGGAAGAAGGAAACGGTGGTCAGCGTCTACAACTCCTCGTATAAGGTGAGGAATCATCAATCCTACAAAGCCAATTACACCTGAAGCGGAAACAGCTACACCGGTAAGAAGAGAAGCCAGAATAAAAAGGATTTTTTTTGTTCTTTCTACCTCTATTCCTAAATGAGTAGCTTCTTCCTCTCCCAGAACAAGAGCGTTAAGGTCCCTGGCAAAGAGAAAAGAGATGAATATTCCCGTCAGGATGATAAGAGAGACGGTGATAATGAAAGAAAGATTGGTTTCTTGCAAATTACCCATTATCCAGAACATTATTCCGTGAAGTTCTTCACCCTTGGCCAGGCTCATAAGGAGCATAATCAAAGAAGAGGAAAGGAAACTGACTATTACTCCGGTAAGGAGGAGAGTAGGAATGGTAAGCCTTCCCCCACTGCTGGCAATAAAATAGACAAGAATAGCAGCTCCTATAGCTCCCGCAAAGCCAGCCAGGGGAATGATCTGGGTCAACGTTCCACTTAATCCAGCAACTATAACCAGACCAACGGCCGCCGCCGCTCCTCCCGATATACCCAGAGTATATGGTTCGACTAATGGATTGCGAAACATGCCTTGAAGAATGACTCCAGCGCTGGATAAGGCTGCCCCTACTACCATTCCCAGAATTAGACGAGGTATTCTGATTTTAAATAGGATAATGGCTGCAGGTGTGTTTTCCAGGGAGTAACTTTTCCAGAAGCACAATTTCTGTGCTAAGAGAGATATACTTTTCGTGAGAGGAATACGGACCGGCCCTATCGTCAAAGAAAGAAAGGATATGCCGAGCAGTAAAATCACCAGTACAATGAGCCAGCCTATCCAGCGCCTTATTTTATTAGATGTAACCATTTGTTACTCCGACATACCTTTTGAGGACTCAATTAAATGCTTATCAGAGGACATTTCTCAAAAAGCGTAAAGTGTAAAGCGAAAAACGTAAAGCCATAGCGTAAAATTCAAAAGTTTTAAATTTTGAATTATAGTTTTTCGCTTTTAGCTTTGAATTTTTCGTTTTGATGATTTGTCCTGAGATACTACTTGAAGAGCTCAGGATGGATAATCTTAGCTATCTCCTCCAAAGCATCCACTATCCTTGGACCAGTGCGAGAAACTATATCTGTGTCTATGGTATGTATTTGGTTATTCTTAAATGCATCTGTCTGGTCAAGAGTAGATTCATTCCTCACAGCCTGTATTAATTCCGGCTGATCCTCGCTATAGCCAATTATTATTACTTGAGGATTTTTTTCGATTACTGTTTCCAGGTTCATTTGAGGCCAGCCAGCGATATCTCCGGCTATATTAATTCCGCCAGCTTTTTGGATGAGTTCATCTATAAATGTTCCTGAGCCTGCAGTCCATAAGGGTTTATACCAGACTACATAGAGCACTCTTGGCTTGTTATTTTCAACCAGACTGCTGGTTTTGGAGAGGACAGCCTCAATTCTCTCTTCCATTTCTTCTGTTAATCTTGCCGCTTCTTTGACGTTACCGGTGATTTTTCCCACCATAGTTATAGAAGAGATTACATCGTCAATGTTTTTGGGATTTAAACCTACCACCGTGTAATTAAGCTCCTCCAATTGGTCAATTAGTTCTGTTGGGTTACCATGGGAGGCCAGAATAAGGTCCGGTTCTAATTCGATGATTTTTTCCAGGTTAGGATTATTATAATCACCGATTTTTTCTTTTTCTTTTGTTTGAGAAGGGTAATTACAGACGTTGGTAATGCCCACCACTTTCTCACCTAATCCCAGTGCAAACAGGATTTCCGTATTAGCTGGCGATAATGAGATAATCCTTTCTGGTTGTTTGGTGATAGTTACTTCTCTATTAAGGTCACCTGTAATTGTCAAAGGAAATTCATTAGCTAAAGAAATCCCGCTCATTCCAATAAACATAGCAGACAGCAGAATACCTATCGACATCAATGACGTCCATTTTAATCTTTTTCTCTTCATAATTTTCTCTCCTTTAAAATTTTGGTCTAAATATTTTCCTCAGTTCTATATATTCAGTTAATTATGTCATTGCCAGTCTGCCGAAGGCAGGCGTAGCAATCTCATAAAAAAATCACCTCCTTTGTTAGGCGCAAAGAAAGATTCACTCGAAAACAGACAGGTCTTCTGGCTCAGGGACAACCTACTTCCCCACCTTCCCAGAACAAAAAGTTCCAGTGGTTTTTGGGGTTTCGCTTCCCATTACAGCAGCGCAACTGCCCGGGGTTCTCACCCGGTTCCCTTGGTCTGCCTTCTTCCTCTTACCATATTTTCAATCTGGTATTATTGTATCATTTTTAAATTTTTAGTCAAGTAATCCTCAGGACAATTTCTTCCGTCACCATTCTCGTATTGCGTCGTGCGTGATGTATATTGCGCAATACGACATACGATATACGCAATACGAGATTGTCCTTCGGTAGAGCATATAATTTCCTAGTTCATCAAGTAACCGCGTTAAATCAAGTGATCAGATTCAATACATAATAGATAAGCTGAAATCCGAAAAAAACAAGAACTACTCCACAAACTACCTGAAAAGTCTTGAGCAATTTAGCTGACCTAAATAGCTTCTCTGGAATAATACCCATCAAAGACCCTAATACCATAGGAGCAAGTGCTGTACCTACCGCAAACAACGCAGCATACAATATACCTGCTAAAACAGCATCTTCTGCTACACAGGCAATATAGGTGAGGATTGCTACATATGGAACACAAGGAGCAATACCCATCAAAAAACCAAATAAAAAGATACTTATAGTACCTTTATCTAATATGGTCTTTCCAATATGCATCTTAAACCCTTTGCCCAGAATGATAAGTATACCCATTGTTATCATAAAAAAGGCCACCATTAAATAGAGCCAACCGGACTTTTGAGGTGGAAAAAATCGATTGATAGAGCTAAAAGCCACAGTGGCAAGTCCACCCAAAATGGCAAGAGCCAAAAGCCTCCCAATCGAAAAGACTAAAGCAACTTTTAAGCCATCCTGCCAATTTCTTCTTGTGGCCCCAATATAAGGCAAAAGCAACGGAGCAGTATAGGCAAGGCAGGGACCCCAACCCATAGTAAAACCAGCTATTAGTAATCTCAAACAATTAGAAAGCATCCTTTATTTTTATCTTTTTTCCTGCACCTGAAAGAATAAAGTCCTTTCCATAGGCTTTTTTAAACAGTTTTCTGGCAAGATCACCTGAGCAATGACAGGGAGCTACTTTCTTAACCTTTTGTTCTTTTAACCCCTTGGCAATACCCTTGATCTGCCAGAGATTCATCCAGCACAAATGAAAACCACCTAATACTAAATAGACATCGGTTTTAAGCATCTCTTTTGCTTTCTCAACGATATTTACAACTCCCGGATGAGCACAACCTGTAATTACTACCAACCCTTTGGATGTTTTTATTATAAGAGACTCCTCTTTTATCCAAGTTCCAAGTTCTCCTGTGGAATAGGCATTTTTGCAGATTTCTGTTAAGCTATGAACCTCAACCAATTCGGCACCTACCTTTTTGACTTTATCTTTGATACTTTGAGGAAAAGATTTTGGTATATAGACAGTGATAAGAGAATTTTTCTTCAAAAAATCAGATAGTCCACCAATATGGTCATAGTGAATATGAGAAAGGACTATTACATTTACTTTTTTAGGATCAATCTTGAGTTTTTCCATATTGTTAAGAAGCACCGAACCTTCACCGCCGACATCAAAAAGAATAGTTTTCTCAAGTCCTTCTACCAAACAGGAAAAGCCCCATCTTGTTTCCAGTTCTTCGTTATAGGGATTATTATCGTAAACTATGGTAAGATCTAAGTCCTTTGCAACCGCTAGGGATGTAAACGAGAGAGCAAATATTAAGAGTAAAAATATCCCATTTAGCTTATGCATTCTTGCCTCCATAATTAAAATACAGCCAGTTCAGCAACCAATGGAATTTAGAGCTCATCTTTTTTTTCCTTCCAAAAAATCTATGAGCTGGAGAGTTGAATAGCTTCTTATCATGGCAAAGTGTCTGACTTAATCATATTAAAAAAGTATAATATGCCAAGATGATTGGGCATTTAGGTTTAGACCTTGGGAAAGAGTTCTCCTGGAATGTCTTGTTTAGATGAGGAAATTGAACTGACTATCTATACTTGAGGGACAAAGGTACCTCCAGGCCGTGATATTCCATAAGCGATTTATTGCTCAGAACTTCTCTCGCTTCTCCGTTAGTAACTATTTTGCCTTCATCTAAGAGAATAACCCGTTGACAAATTTCGAGAATCAATTCCAGGTCATGACCAGCAACTATTTTGGTCAGAGTAAGATTCTTAAGTAGCTCTATTAAGTGTCTTCTTGCTCTAGGGTCCAGATTACTGGTGGGCTCATCCACAATCAGAATTTCCGGCTGCATTGATAAAACGGTAGCTAGAGAAATCCTCTTCTTTTCCCCAAGGCTCAAATGATGGGGACATCTTTTTTCATAACCTGCCATCCCGACCTCTTTTAATGCTTCCTTTACCTTCTTTCTCACTTTTTCTTCAGAATAGCCGGTATTTATTGGACCAAAAGCAACATCATCAAAAACTGTGGGCATAAAGAGCTGATCATCTGGCTGCTGGAAGACTATGGCTACTTTCTGTCTGATTTTTGTAAGGTTTTTTTCCTCCACCTTCATGTCCAGAATTTCAATTGAATCACGTCCTTGCCGAAGAATCCCATTTAGATGAAGAAGGAGAGTAGATTTACCTGCGCCATTGGGTCCGATGAGACCAATGGATTCGCCCTTAAAGATATCTAAATCTATCCCTTTAAGAGCATTGGTATTATCTGGATAGGTATATTCGAGATTTTTTACTCTTATTATCTTCTTCATTTCTTAACCATTCAGCTTTATCATATTTAACTACAGAGCATAAAAAAGGCAAAACGTAAAGCGAAAAATGCAAAACCATAGCGTAAAATTCAAAATCAAATTCAAAGAAAGAAAAATAAGTTTTAAATTTTGAATTATGTCTTTTCGCTTTTAGTTTTTAGCTTTACGCTACACTAGATACGATTCACTGGTTATCCTCATCTTATCCACCTGGAAAGATTTAATAATAATGCAATAGCTATAATGAGTGATGCTTTAATAAAATCTTTAGCACTGAGAGTAAATTCATCCAGTGTCTTTAATCTGCCATTATAGCCCCGGGAGACCATAGCATCCCTGATGCGCTCTGTTCTCTCAAAACTATGAACTAACAGCATCCCCACCAGGCTTCCTATAGTTTTTAGGCTAAAAAGATTTGTTTTTCTGACAAAACCCCTGGAAGTAGCACCAATAAACACTCTTCTTTCTTCATCCAGGAAAAAAAAGATGTATCGGTAGGTGAACATAAGGAGTTGAATGAGCTGAGCTGGAATCTTTATTTTTTGAAGAGCCTTGAGAGTCAAATAAAACCTGGTTGTCCCCAGCATAGGAAATATAAGTAGGGCAGCGCTAATTGCTCTCAAACTTATTAAAAGGCTGAGTCTGACCCCTTCCCGGGAGATGCTCAAAAAAGAGAGTTTCATTAAGAGATTGCCGGGAACGGTGAGAGAGATGACGACAAAAAGGGCTAGAACAAAGAAAAGAACCCATCTCAGATGAACAAAGACAAAAGATAAAGGAATTTTGGACAAGAAGACTAAAATGATGGCCAGAACAAGTCCAAGAAAGGCCACTCTAATATCTTCCAGGAGTACAATAGAGAGGATTAAGGTAGAAATAGAAACTATTTTTACTCTTGCATCCCACGAATGCAAGGGCGATTTAAGATGGGCAAATTTGTCAATCTCGGGTAGATGCATTCTTCTTTTCACCCTTCTTTTTTTTGCTAGCAAAATACAAAATGATCCCCATAATGCCAAAGATATAACCAATCCCACCTACCACTTCTGTAAAGGATACTTCTTTTTGCTGCGCCCTGGTCAGTTGTCTCATAATCGGCTTTAGCTTTTCATCAAGAGAGCTGTCTATGATTCTTTTGATTTGCTCTAAATCCACTTGCATGACTTCTTTGACTTCGGACTCTATGGATTCTGGTTCTTGTACCTTCTCGCTCGCTATGATACCGGCTAGTTCATCTGCTGAGAGAGTATATGAATTTTTGTGACCCAGGCTAGCAAGAAGGACTATCTTCAAATCGTCTTTCTTGGGGAGCTTAAAATCAAATTTCCCATTTTCATCGGTCTTGCCCTCCAGCAGTTTAGTTCCCTGGCTATCATAAACTTCCACTATTCCACCTTTTACCTTTATCCCATCAGAGAAATAACTTTCCGTATATACGGTATCGCCTTCTGCGTATGCAAAGATATTTACCTTATGAGCAAAGACAACAGAGACTGGCATTAACAACAGCAAAATTAAGAAGGCAAGACTGATTAAGAGCCTATGGTAATCAAGAATTCTTCCGGCTAAATTATTTTTTCTCATTATAGCTCCTTTTTCGTCGCTCGTTGCTGGTTACTTGTCGCTCGTGCCTTTCCTCTTCCGCAGGAAAAAAGAAGAACAAGGAATGAAATCAAGACGAGTATCAGAGAGATTAATTGACGAGACGTGAGTAACCAGCAACGAAAAAATGGTAATTTCGACCCGCTATTTCATATCTCTGGTTTTTACCCAATAAACGGCACCAATCTCAACAGGTTTATCTTCCCCATCAGGCCGCTTAATTGTCCATAAGGCTTCATTCAGAGCGGCAAATGCCCACCATCCCGCTTTTGGCATAGCATAGGAGAATACCCCATTCTTATCGGCCTTGACTACCTGAGTAACATAAGGATCGGCAGGAGGTTTTATCGTACCATCTTTATTGTAATATTCTACTTCTACTTCTGCATAAGGTACTGGTTTTCCTTTGACCTTCACCACTCCGGTGAATAGATTACCGGTCCACAATCCATATGGTCTTGTTAGAGGTACAATCTCCGTCTCCAAACCAATTTCGTCATCCCAACCTTCTTCCAGCCCCAGTGCGTCTATGCATACTTTGGTATAGTGAATAATGTAACAATCCTCGGCCGGCTCCCAGTATGGTTTGGGTTCAACGTAAAACGTATAGTCGCCAGGCCTCTTGATTTTATAAGTAGTTTGCCAATAGGTAAAATCTTCCGTCTGGTTAACCCATCTTCCTTTCTCTGCCTTGAGAGTCCCTAATAAATCCACATTCACTCCGCCAATTACTACCCCAAACTCCTTTGGCTTTTCCATCTCCATGTAGTCACCTTCCATGGGGTGAAGGAACTTTACTTCTAAGGTTATGGTTTTACTATCTTCTTGGGTGACGATATCGTCAGAAGGGATTAGCGCGCCAAAGTGAGCACTTGCGCTTACTACCCATCCAATAACCAGGCAGGTCATAATCAGTACCATTATACTAATTTTTTTCATCTTATTCTCCTGTCTATCATAAAATTTTGACATTACCATACTTTAATAGTATAGAAATTTCTTTTTTCCCCTCACCTCAATCCTCTCCCCACAGGGGGAGAGGGAAGGGAGAGGGGGGGTAACTTGAACTTTATTTTGAATTTACTATGAGCTATCAGCTATGAGCTAATTTGCTATACATTTAGGCGTTAGGGTAGTCATCTACATTTCCATCACCTCCCCTTCAGAATCTCCGGTTTTACCTTCATTAGAAACGAAGCAATGAAGCCGGTTATGATTGCCTCGATGATGATCACGGGCAGATGGGCCAGCGCCGCATATTTGGCCACCCCCATAAACTCACTCCCTGTAGTTATTAAGGCCAATGCCAGAATCAGGGTTCCCAGGAAGACCCCAGAGGCACCAGCCAGAGCTCCAAAAATGAATTCATTAGCTTCAAAGTTAAAGTTTTTTCTTAGATTGAATATTTTATAAGCCAGGAAAGCCGGCGTCCCCATCATAATGGCGTTGATTCCAATAGTAGTGATACCACCGTGCTGAAAGAGAAAAGCTTGCAGAACAAGACCAATAAAAATTGATATAAAAGCAGCCGGTCCCAGAATTATCCCTACCAGACCACTCAAGATAAGGTGCACACTGGTGGGGCCGAGAGGGACACGGATTAGAGAGGCAACAAAGAAAGCGGAAGTCATTACCGCTACCTTGGGCATATTATCCACTTTTATTTTCTTGATGGTAGCTGCTATAATAGTGGCAGCAGCGGCGTAGCCTCCAATCCACACCGGGGCCGATAAAACACCATCTGAAATATGCATAAATCTTCCTCTCAAAAAGTAGAGGTCCGATTTATCGGACCCCTTAGCAAAACGGGTTTCATAAATGAAACCTCTACAAAAAACTTTTTCACCAGCCTCCTAGGACAGCTCTTTTCCCGTAGTGGTCATAGTTAGCTTTCCATGCTTTACCCCACGGATGCTTATCAGTTTATCGGCGATAAATTTAATTTTATCTGCCCTTCCCTTAACTATTAGAACCTCGAGGCAATTAACTTCATCTAGATGTACATGCATAGTAGAGATTGCCAGGTTAAGGAATTGGTGCTGGAGATCAGTTAGAGTATCTGAGAGTCCCCGTGTATGATGGTTATAAACAATGGTGATTGTCCCTATCATCTCTTTCTTCTCTGTCCTCCACTCTTCTTCCACTAGATGCTCTCTGACGAGGTCTCTGAACGCCTCAGACCTATTAGTGTATCCTTTCCTGGAGATCAATTCATCAAAGCTCGTTAAAAGATTTTTCTCCATGGAGACCCCAAATCTCATTATTTCTTCCATTAGACTCACCCCCATTCTGCGGCATTTTTTAATTATATCTGGAGGTATTACTATTATAAGAATAGTAACACATAGCAAAAAAAAGTCAAGTATCCCTGGAAATTGTCCTTCGGCACTTCTTCTATCACATCGCTGCCGAAGGACATTCCCCAAAAGTAGTGAATGGTGAATGGTGAGTGGTTAATTGGCGAGTAGTGAGTAGTGCCCTCTCTCCTGTGGGGAGAGGGATAGGGTGAGGGGAATTAACCATTTAACCAATTAACCAAAAATGATTACAGGGAGGAATCGTCTTTTGGCGTTTCTTGACTTTTCGCCACAGAGACGTATCATTCCTGATATGAGAATGAAGGAATTGATTGAAAAGGCCTCTTTTCTTAATGCAGATGATTTTTCTACTCTTATTGAGGAAGTTAATGTGATTTTGGAAAAAGAGAGAGAAGAAGGAAAAACTGGTGAGCAGGTAATCAGAGGTGGTTTGGTCTATCTTCCTCTGAAAGGTAAAGCTTTGCTGGTAGGAGACTTGCACGGAGACATGAAAAGCCTAACTTACATTCTTGCCAGGAGTGGTTATATGGAAGAAAAGAATGAAAATTCGCCTTATCTAGTTTTCCTGGGAGATTATGGAGATAGAGGGGAAGAATCCATCGAAGTCTACTGCCTTATTTTGAAGCTTAAAAACCTCTTTAGGAAGAAAATTATTCTGTTGAGAGGTAATCATGAGGGGCCTAGAGATTTAAAGGTTCATCCTCATGATCTTCCTTTTTTTTTGGTAAGAAAATACGGAGATAAAGGAAAAGAAGTTTATGCCCACCTGCAAGAGCTTTTTGATAGACTGCATCACAGCGTGATTGTGGAGGGAAAATATCTAATGCTGCACGGCGGCTTACCTCAGGGCATTAATTCAGTAGATGAAATAGCCTATGCTCATCAGACCCATCCCAGGACAGACTATTTAAAGGAGATATTGTGGAACGATCCGGGAGAGAGGAAGGAGGATTATCCTTCTCCCAGGGGTGCAGGCAGAATTTTCGGAGAGAAGCTGACTATGGATATACTTACTAAACTAGGAGTGAGGACCCTCATTAGAAGTCATCAGCCCTGTGAAGGGGTTTCTGTGGGACAGGCAGGTAGAATACTCACTCTATTTTCCCGAAAGGGACCTCCTTATTACAATTCTCAGGCAGCCTATTTAGAAATAGCTTTATCTAGAGGGGCAAAAAGCGGCTATGAATTAGCAGAAAAAGCCCATTTTTTCTGAAACAGATTCTTCTTAAAGCAAGAATTGACGGTTTTTTATATTTTAGATAGAATGAGAAAAAGTTATTGTAGTGGTTAGAAGACTGAGAATACAGAAGATATAAGGAGGAGGTAGCAGGATGAAAAAATTAGTAGGAGTAGGAGTGGTAGTGATATTGGCTTTGGCTTTGGTGGTATCGGCTTGCGCCGATGAAGTCTTGGAGGGGATAGACTATGCTAAGGAAGCATACGAAGATGGGGACTATTCGGAAGCAATAGAGGAGCTTAATTTTGCTATTGCTCAGATTCAATCGCTGCAGGTAGATGAATTAAGGAATGCTCTTCCTGACCCATTATCTGGCTGGACAATGGAGGAACAAGAGAGTGAGGCAGGAGCCTTTGGGTTTTTTGGATTGGGCCAAGGTCTTGGTGTAACCAGAAAATACTACAAAGAAAACTCAGATGAAACCATAGAAATCTCTATAGGAGCTCAATCTATGCTCCTGCAACAAATAGCGGTGTTCTTGAAGAATCCAGCTCTGGCAGCTGCTCAGCCCAATACCAAATTGGAAAAAAAGAGAATTGCTGGTGAGAGAATAACAATTGTGGAGGAATTTTCCTCTGAGGACAAGACAGGAAAATTATCTCTCACTCCTGATGATGAAACGCTAGTCATAATAGAAGGTTGGGACATATCAGATAAAGAGATTCTCTATGAATATCTGGGCGGGATAGATTTTGACTTAATGGCAGAAATCTTGAAATAGTCTTGGAATTCGTTACTTGTGTCCCCTCACCTTAATCCTCTCCCCGGTGGGGAGAGAGGGTGTCCTTAGGTGTTTCTTATAATTACAAGGCGGGTTTTGTTCCGATTCGATGCTACTAGCGAATTCTTGTTCTCAGGCGTTCCTCGTGTCGGTTCTTCCCTGCCTGAAACCGGTTGTATTCTTCTTCCCCTTGAAGCTCAAGTTGGGGGGCAGGAGAAGGTTTTCCTGCTGAATCGAGAGCCACCAGAGTGAAATAGGCATAACATGCTTTCAGGTGCTTGCCGCTGAGCGTATCTTCAGCAGAGACATTCAGTTCAATTTCCATGGAGCTACGGGCAACATAATTAATATGAGCTTCTATCTCTACGATATACCCCTTGCCTATGGGAGCAAGGAAATCTAACCTATCCATACTGGCAGTTACACAATTTTTTCGGGCATGTCTGGTGGCGCAAAGAAAAGCTGCTTTATCCATAAGTGAGACCAGCCGTCCGCCAAAAAGACTTCCGTAGGGATTAGTGTCTTCCGGGAAAACAATCTCAGTAAGTTTTACCCTGGATTCGGATACTCTTTTTTTACGCATGGATGACTATGTCAATTTTTTCACTGCCCCCATAATTTCTTCCTCCCCGGGCATAAATGCCTTCTCTAACACAGGAGCTGCTGGAGGGGGAACATCAGGAGCAGCTACTCTAAGTACAGGGCTATCCAGATAGTCAAATGCTTTTTCTTGTAATTGAGCGGCTACTTCTGCTCCAAAGCCCATAAAACGGACAGCCTGGTGGACTATTACCGCTTTTCCTGTTTTTTGCACAGATTTGACCAGGGTCTCAATGTCAAGGGGATAAAGAGTACGAAGGTCAATTACCTCGGTTTCGATACCTTCCTTACTTAATTGTTCGGCTGCTTGTAGCGCCAAGGAGACCATATAGGACCAGGAAATTACCGTTACGCCAGTTTTGGATTCGTCTAATTGGCGCCTAATTTTTGCCTTTCCTAAAGGAACTACATATTCTTCTTTGGCCACCATACTTTTGCCAAAAGGA
>Ga0307430_1000875_pt1 | contig 24036 bp, 24 predicted proteins | sample SalMarWE160130MG_FD_202159 | JGI IMG/M metagenome (GOLD analysis project Ga0307430, IMG submission 202159) | Salt marsh sediment microbial communities from the Plum Island Ecosystem LTER, Massachusetts, United States - WE1603-130 | ecosystem: Environmental > Aquatic > Marine > Intertidal zone >...
ATACGAGAACCCCTGTTCCTTTCCTGATTTCGGGTGAAAATGTGCCGAAAGATGGTAATACTGAATACTCGGAAAAGACTGCGGTTAAGGGAAGTTTTGGTCTTCTGGATAAATATACTTTTTTGGAAACGTTGTTTAAGTATTAAATTTTTGAACCACAAAGCCCCACACACAACCCATTTTAATTGGAGTTATTAAAGCCCGCTTATCTACCTCCCAAAAAGAATTTGAACCACAAAGCTCACAAAGACCACAAAGCTTTTTCTTTATTCTAACTTCTAACTTCCAACTACTAACTTCTTTATTAACAACAAATCACACGAATATCACGAATAGATTTTAATATTCATCGACTTGATTGTTTCGTTCTGTGTGTTTAAAAAATAGACATGATTTTGTAATAACTTGCTAGATGAAGAATTATTGTTTATATTATTATAAAGGGAGAAATAATGAATAATATAAAATTAAGAGAAGGTGTTTTTAAGAAAACGGATCAAGATACTTATCAAGATGGTGCGATGACGCTGAACCTTAAACCTATTGAGTCTGGTAATCTTTTATTGACGATAATTCCGCGTGGGGAGAGTAGAGTTAAGCCTTGTCCGGCGTATACGTTAATTGAAATGCGAAAAGGTTTTTTTAAAATTGTTTACGCAGAGGAAAACTTTTTTCTGGAAGTGTATGAAGATATGATCGAAATCAGATCTGAGTAAAATTTAATTTCAGAGATTTCGAAAACTTATATTAAATTAAAGTAAAGTAGGCAAATATTAAGTGTTGGGGGTTGGGATTTAGTTAAACAACAAAATATACTTTTTTTATCCGTGTATATCCGTGTTAATCCTGTCAAAATATTTGGGGATGTGGGTTGAGTTTTAAACAAAAAGATCCTTAAAATCTGCGTTAATCTGCGTCCCATTTCTGTTTGTTTTTTTGTTTCTCTGTGTCCTCTGTGGTGAAGTTTTTAAAGTTCGATTCCTTCTACCGAAAATGGATGTGGAGCCCATGTTTTTTTATGTAGAATATAAACCTCTTTATATCCGATAGAATTGAGGAGTAAAGCCGCTTCTTTAAATTTGGCGGTAATCTGTTCCGGTCTATGTGCATCCGAACTTATAGTTATAGGAATACGCATATTATAAGCTTCTTCAATTATCCAATTGCTTGGATATAAAGAATCTATCTTTCCTCTCGCGATCCCTCCGGTATTTACCTCTAAAATTGAATGTGATTTTGCAACTACTTTTAAAGTATCGAGAACGGCTTGTCTGTACCAGTTCTCTTCCTCGGAAAAATATTTTTCGTTTTTGTTATGCATTTTTATCAAATCAAGATGCGCGACTATATCAGGATTTTCCAGTTTTAACATTTCTCTGATTAGTTTATAATAATCCTCTACTACCTTTTTTATATCCCCGCCGTAGATTTCATCTAATCCTTTTTCAAAATCCTCCTGGCTTTCATCGATAGCCCAGCCTTTATTATCCTCAAAAAAGTTAACGAAATGGACTGACCCTATATGGAAATCAAGTGCGGATAAGTCGATTCCTTCTTTGTAAAAAGATTTTATGGATGGAAGGAAATCCATTTCTAATCCGAGAAGTATTCTAATTTTATCTTTATATTTTTCTGAAAGGTTCCGAACGGTCTTACAGTATTTTTCGTAGTCTTCTTTTTTTAGAACCCAATCCACTGAAAAAGGCAGGGGATTGTGCGAGCTGAAACCGAGAATAGCGACATTCTGTTTTAAGGCTTCCTTAACGTATTCTTCGAGTACGACATTTCCGTCATCAAAAGCCGAATGAGTATGAAAATTAACCCAGGGCATCTTTTTCCCTCTGTGTACTCAGTGTTTTTTTCTTTTTTAACATAATCATTTCTCTGTGTCCTCTGTGGTCAACCTTTTTTTCTTTTTAGATACATTTCTCATTTTCATATTCAATTTTTACATTTTAGCGGCTTTGCCGCGCTATGCCTTAAAGTGAAATAAAATAACATCTCCATCTTTAACCTCATAATCTCTCCCTTCGATTCGTATTTTTCCGTGTTCTTTTATATTTGCTTTGGAACCGTATTCGAATAAATCGTTACAGGGGAAAACTTCCGCTTTAATAAAACCTTCTTCGAAATCGGTATGAATAATTCCCGCTGCATCCGGTGCTTTCGATCCTTCTTTGAACATCCAGGCACGTACTTCCTGGCCGTTTTCTGTAAAGAAAGTCTTTAAACCCAAGAGATCGTACGCGGTTTTTATAAGGCGATTGAGAGCTAAATCTTCCAGACCCAGCATTTCCATAAATTCATTTTTTTCTTCTTCGGATTTTATTGCCGCTATTTCTTGCTCATCTTTACCGCAAATTTCAATTACGGAAGCGTTTTCTTTTTTAGCGTAATTTTTTACAGATTCCGTGAATTTGTTTTCATTATTTATACTTTTTTCGTCGATGTTACAAACATATAGAACTTTCTTGGTGGTGAGAAGATTTAAATCTTTTATTGATTTTTTCTCTTCGTCTTTCAGCTCAATATTCTTAACCGGTACTCCCTTTTTTAATTCCTTCTGTAATTTTTCAAGCAGGGTTACTGTATTTTGAGCATTTTTCTTTAATTTCTGATCCTGGCTTTTAAGTAATTTCGTGTTTTTTTGTAAGCTTTTTTCTACGGCCCCGAGATCGGCAAGTATTAGTTCCATGTTGATTACCTCAATGTCGCGTGTAGGGTCGATATTTTCATATGGATGAGAAACATCAGGATCTTCAAAACATCTAACTATATGAATTATAACATTAACTTCTCTAATATGGCTCAAAAATTGATTTCCAAGACCTTCTCCTTTTGAAGCACCTTCGACCAAACCCGCTATATCAACAAATTCTACGGTTGCCGGTATCCTTTTTTCAATGTTTAATATGTCGGCTATTTTTCCCAGTCGCACATCAGGTACTTCGACCATACCCAGGTTGGGTTCGATAGTACAGAAAGGATAATTCTCCGCCTTAACAGAAAGGCAGGTTAAGGCAGAGAATATAGTGGACTTTCCAACATTCGGTAGTCCGATAATTCCGCAATTTAAACTCATAATCTTCCTCAGGGTAATATTATCATTTTTTTGTCAATTGTCAAATGGGAAATTGGCCACCAAGGCACAAAGACACTAAGCTCCTTACACTCTATTTATTATTTATTAAACACAGAGAAACAAAAAACACACATAGACTACAGAGAAAAAACTAAATTTTGTTGTTTTTGTTTTTTTGTTAATTTTTGAACTTTGATTTGTATTTTTTCATTTTGATATTTGATTTTTACATTTTTCTTGCTAATTCTTCCAACTCCGAATAATGTTCAAACAGCGAACATGCAAGGGTTTTTCTCTGCAGGAGATGCTTCCTTTCTCGAATTGCCTTTAGAAAAGGAGATTCGAAGGCTGTTTTCAGACCGCCGCCGCGAATATTCTCGAGGGAAATATTTATAAATGGACAGGGTTCGATTCCCCCTTCGGAATTGATGTGTAAGGATGAAATTCCTGCCGCGGTACAATGATTTTCTTCACCGTATTCATCCTGAGGAAATTGAACCAACACAATCGGTTTTCTTTTTCTAAAATCCAGGACTTTTTTTCTAAACGATTTCCTTTCCTCTTCACTTAGTACCCAATCTTTTTTTGGATTTGAACCGCAGGGTACGTATTCCGTAAAATATCCGATAGAACACCCAAGTTCTACCATGCTGTCTATAAATATATCGGTTCCAAGAAATTTTGAATTTTCGGCGGTATTTGTTGCGGCAAAACCAAAACATGCCCCGGCATTTCGCAGTAATTTTATCGCAAGAACGGCATTTCTGTAAGAGCCCTTTTTTCTTCTGTTGTCAGTATGTTTCTTAAGCCCTTCGATACTTACAAGTTGTATTATGTTCCCGCTCTTTGCAATGCGTTTTGCCAGTTCTAATGTCATTTTTGAGCCGTTTGTGATAGATACAAAAAGAAGTTTTTTGTGCTTTTCCATAAGTTGGATTGTATCAGATCGTAAGTATGGTTCTCCTCCTGTGACGACTACGGAGAGAACTCCAAGCTGGGTTGCTTCAGCGAAAAGAGAATCAAGTTCCTGCGTTGAAAGCTCGTTATTTGAAACTCTGTCTCTTGAATAACAGCCTCTGCAATTATAATTGCATCGCATTGTCGGGCTGATTGCTATAACAGTGGGAATATTTCCCTGAATATGCTTTTGTTTTTTTGTTCTTCTCCTTTTCGCAAGTAAAAGTCTACTTCCGACTTTTAAGAAAAAAAGCATTCTGGAAGGACTATATCGTCCCCACATCCACATTGCGGAACGTACAAATTCTCCAATTCCCTTTTGTTTTGATTTTTTATCTTTTTTCAAATTTTCCTCTTAAAAATTTATTCAAGGATAATCCAAACGTGTATTATAGCAACCCCATTTGCCATACTTAACATAGTGGAAATATCGTAATATAATTTTAATATATACATGGGAAATGTTGCTTTAAATAGAAAAATTATAAATGTCAAGTAGTATAATGTTAAGTATTTTGTTTTTTCCACTTGACATGATTATAAATTTAGTTTATAATATTAGTATAAGCTATATTAAAATATGTTTAACCTTAAAAATATTTGCAGCCTATTGAAAACACATTGTTTTTATAAACAATAAGGAGGTTGTTGAAAATGATCAAGCGCATAATTTTTCTTTTAGTTCTTTTTGTTACAATATATTCGCTTAAAGTTCAGGCTCAACCGGTGCCAACAGGGCGAAGACTTAGAGATATTGTAGCTGATAGATATGCCGACAGTATAATCATCGGTGGGACAACAGGGGCATGGTCTTTTGGTACGAGTACAGGGACTATTATGGACCGTGAATTTAACTATGTTACTCCTGAAAATGATTTCAAGCAGTGGAATATTCATCCTGACAATTCTTCCGGCTGGAATTGGACACAGACTGATGCCTGGGCTGCTCATATCGTTGCTAATGATCAAATACTCAGAATGCACTGTCCGATAGGACCCCAGTGTTCTAATTGGGCTCAGGATGACAGCAGGACAGCCGCTGAGCTGGATACCCTTATGTGTCAATTTATGCGGGCTGTTTGTCAGAGGTATAATGGGATGACTGGTTTTGTGTCGCTTGATGTTGTTAATGAAACAGTGGTTGGCGGCAGCTGGCATACAAATAAGGCGGGTATAGGCTGGGAATGTCCTTGGTATATAATTGGCCAGGATACTGATCCTAATCAAACTCCGCTTTATATCAAAAAAGCTTTTGAAATCTGCGATTTGTTAGCACCTGATCTAAAGTTAATTTACAATGCGCTTGAACAACCTTCGAATACTGCTACTTGGAATTTGATTAAACAGACTGTGCTTTACCTTAGGGGTCTTGGTCTTCGAGTAGATGGAATTGGATGGCAGGCTCATGTGGATGCGGGCTGGGAATCCGAAACGACGTTGAATGCTCTCAGAGACTTGATCGACTGGTCACACAGCAACGATCTCGAATTCCATGTTACTGAAGCAAGCGTATGGCTAGATGGAGCGACACAAGAAGATTTTGAAGAGCAGGCGGTTACGTATCGTGCCATTTTGGATGTTTTGCTTGAGAAACGTTTTACGGGAAAAGTTGGTTGGAATACCTGGCACATAGATGACGGACATGGATGGCGTAATAATGAGTATCCCTCACTTTTTGATACTGATTATGAAGCAAAACTGGCATATTATGCAGTACAGGCAGCTTTAGAAGGAGAGGCAGGAATTGAGTATCCCGGGGGAGAAATCCCGATTGCTTTCAAATTATATAACAATCCAAATCCTTTTACTTCGACTACTTCAATAAACTTTGAAATTCCCGTAAGAAGTTATGTCAATATAAAGATTTTCGATATAGTGGGTCGAGAGTTATCAACAGTGTTCAAAGGAGAACTTGAAGGAGGAAGCCATTCTGTGGAGTGGAATCCGGAAGATTTATCAGCCGGAATTTACTTTTGCCTTATGGAGACAGAAGGTCTTGTTTTAAGGAGCCAGATGATATTTGTTAGGTAGATTTCTGAACTTAGCTTTTGGCCGTTAACGTAAAAAACAAATAAAAACTTTCTGTCTTTTGTGTCTTTGTGTGAGATTAATTTGGTGGTGGGGATGGGTTTTAAACGACAAAAAATCTTGTGTAAATCTGTGAAATCCTGTGGTTCTCGTTTGGGGGATGGGGGCTCTGCATTCTTTGCGTCTCTGCGGTGAGATAAAAATATTGCGTTAATCTGTGGTTTCCTTTTTTATCCAGGAGAGATAACTGCTTAAGCCTTCTTTGATTTCATAGGAAACGATTGCCGGGATTTCGTACGGATGTAACTCCTTTAGTTTTTTCTCGACTTTAAGGTATAAAGATTTCCTTGTTTTCATAATAAGAGCATACTCTTTCTCACAATTAAGTTTGCCTTTCCATCTGTATGTGGATTCAACCGGAAAAAAATTAGCGCAAGCAATCAATTTATCATTGACTAATGTTTCGATTATCTTTTTGGTTATAGTTTTATCGGGAAGAGTGGTATAGATCATTATAAATTTCAATATTATCTCCTTGAAATTAAAGTACGCAAAAATGCAAATAATAAAATAATTTTTGTGTACTTTATAATTATTATTCTTTATCTCAGGTTGTTATATACTGAAAGTTTTATTGACAGGTTTTTTAATATTAAATGCTGACTTTTATTCCACCTCTTATCGGAATATGCGTAATATTTCCACCTTCCATAAATATAATACCGTAACCGGTTTCGGCAAAAATTGCAATTAGTCCCATATTTAAATTTGTCCCTGTATAAAAGAGAACACCCGAATCGGTTGATGAAGAGCTAGCATGTATAATGCCAGACATGCTTGTTGAAATCGTAGCCATTTCGTATCCTGCACCGACATAAAGAGACGCAGGAGAAAGCGGTGGCGCTATAGAATATTCAAGTCCAATTAGAACAAAAACAAGGGAAATCTCAGTTGTGAGATCTCCAAGTACTGTTTCTTGTGTTTGGGATTTCCATGCATATTCAATACTGCCTCGTATACCTACCGGAAGAATAGGCGGAGAAAAAGTCGCTGTAAGTCCAATTGCTGGATAAGTTTGCATGTCTGCTGCTTCTTCTGAATCCTCGACATTTACTTTCCACCTTTCGACTCCACCTGTTGCTCCTGCTGAGAGACCAAATATTCCAGCAGAAAGTGGAACACTTATGAGTAACAAAATAATGCATAAAACAAACTTTTTCATGAACCCTCCTTTTTCGGTTCGCTATTATAAAATTTTACATATTTATGATAGGAATGTCAAGGGTTTTGTTAGGTATCAGGTCTGAAGCCAACCGAAGACCGTGGACGGACGACGGAAGAAAAAAGATTCGTGCTATTTGTGTGATTTGTTATTAATGAAATTGTTAGGAGGTTGGGCAATTGGGAAGTTAAAAAAATAAAGTAATCTTGTGTTAATCTGCTTGCCCTGTAGGGAGGAACGACTGTACCAGGGTGTGCTCTGTGGCAAAGTTAGGATTTAGGATTTTGGGGTTGGGATTTAGTTGAAACAAAAAAAATTTGGGTGTCGTATGGCTCTGTGTACTCTGCGCCTCTGCGGTGAAATTAAAATAAAGTTTTACCTTTACCCTTAAGAGGATTAATCTTTAAATGTTCGTAAGCAAGTGGTGTTGCTTGTCTGCCCTGTGGAGTTCTTTTTAGAAAACCGCTTATTATTAAAAATGGTTCGAAAACCTCTTCTATGGTTTCCGCCTTCTCTCCCACCGAAGTAGCAAGAGTATTTAACCCCACTGGGCCACCGTTGAATTTTTCGATTATACTTTTAAGTATTGCTTTGTCCATAATATCAAGTCCCATGGTATCTACTTCGAGTTGTTCCAGAGCGTACTTTGTTATATCTAAATCGATTTCGCCTTTGCCTTTTACGTCCGCAAAGTCCCTAACCCGCCGCAGGAGTCTGTTCGCTATCCTTGGAGTTCCCCGTGCCCTCTTTGCTATTTCATCCGATGCGTCACTGCTTACCTTGATATCAAGAATAGAAGAAGAACGTTTAATTATCTGGGTTAAATCCTCAGGCTGGTAATGGTTTAAACGTGGAATATATCCAAATCGTGAACGCAGAGCTGCTGATAGGAGACCTGTTCTGGTTGTCGCTCCCACGAGCGTAAAAGGTTGTAGATTTATTTCTATGGACCTCGCAGCCGGCCCGGAATCTATCATTATATTTATGGAAAAATCCTCCATAGCCTGATATAAATATTCTTCTACGTCTTTATTGACTCGATGTATTTCATCTACAAATAGCACATCAAATCTATGAAGTTTTGTGAGAATTCCCGCAAGATCTCTTGGTCTTTGAAGAACAGGGCCGGATACCGTTGTAATATCAACTTCCATTTCCCTGGCAATGATGTGAGCCAGTGTTGTTTTTCCAAGCCCCGGTGGACCAAAAAGAAGGACATGATCCAGAGGTCCGTCTCTTTTTTTTGCTGCTTTTGTGAAAACTTTGAGGTTTTCTTTTACTCTGTCCTGATTAATGAATTCCGAGAAGGATCTTGGGCGGAGACTTTTCTCGTATTGAGCATCAATTGGGTCTTTTGAAGGAGATGTTATTCTCATATTTCCTTCAAAACCTTTTTTACTATTTCATCTACCGAAAGATAGTCCTCATCTTTTACAACTTCGTATATTGCCTGATCTGCTTCTTTCGAACTGTAACCGATCGCGATAAGAGCTTTTTTCGCTTCTTCGAATTCTTTTCCCGGTGCCATTTTCAACTTATCTTTCAGTTCAAGAATTATCCTTTTGGCGGTTTTACTGCCTATTCCCTTGACTCTCGATATTGGTTCGGGGTCATTATTATCCAGAGCTCTCCTTATGCCGCTGCCCCCGAGGCCCAACATCAGAGAAAATGCCGTCTTGGGTCCGATATTCGGGACTTTGATAATTGTCCTAAAAAGTTCTCTTTCCAATTTGTTTTCGAATCCGTAAATATCAACACCATTTTGATTTATTGATAGATGAGTGTATAAGAAAATTTCGTCACCTACGGTAGGAGTTTCGCTTTCCATAACAGCATTAATGGAGAAACCAAAACCGCCAACGCTGACGCTGATTTTATCTTTTTCTATGTCTAAAACTATTCCTTTAATTGATTCCAGCATATTTGTTATTTTTGTTAAGATAACATATTATTGCACCAAAAGCGTCGGAAACATCCAGAGGGATTTTCTCGTTAATGCCCAATATTTTCTTAACCATGTATCTCACCTGTTCCTTGGAAGAAGCTCCGGAACCGGTTACCGATTGTTTGATTTCTCGGGGTGTAAATTCCGAAACAGGTAGGCCTTCCATTTGAGAGAGCAAGAGATATACTCCGCGAAGTTCCGCTATCTTTATGAGTGTTTGTGTGTTTGGTCCTCTGAATATACTTTCTATTACAATCTGGTCCGGTTTCTCTGTGTTTAAAATTTTAGAGAGTGAATCAAAATATTTATAAAGTCTATTTTCACATATTTTATGTTTCAATATTTCCCAGGAAAGTTCAGTGTTTTCTTTTTCTTCCGATAGTATTGCTATTCCGGTTTGGGAAAGCCCCGGGTCTATTCCCATTATTTTCAATCTTTGGACCCTATTTCAGCCAAGATCTCATCCGGGATGTCAAAATTAGAATAAACTTCCTGGACATCATCATAGTCTTCAAGTGCGGACAAAAGTTTAAGGATTCTTCTGGCATCCTTTTCCTCTACCGTTTTTGTTGCTGTTGGCAGGAAAGTTTGCTCAAATGATTCGACGGGGATGTTCTTTTCCTGGAGTGCTTTGTAAACTTTATGCAGATCGGTATGATTGGTCTGAATTTCATAGACATCGTCTTCTTCATTTATGTCTAACGCGCCGGCTTCTATGGCCGCATCGTAAACTTCCGTTTCCGAAGTACCTTCCTTAGGTACAAATATCAAACCCTTTCTTTCGAAGAGATATGAAACACATCCCTCTGCTCCTAATTTTCCTCCATGTGCTTCCATTGCGTGCCTTATATCGGAGGCTGTTCTGTTCTTGTTGTCGGTTAAGCATTCTATATATAAAGCGACACCGCCGGGACCGTAACCTTCGTATTTTATTTCCGTATATTCTACACCGGGAAGTTCTCCGCAGCCTCTGAGTATTGCTCTTTCAATATTGTCTTTTGGTACATCATTGTCTTTTGCTTCCTGGACGGCGTTTCGAAGCTCGACATTTTTTTCAGGGTCTTTACCATTCCTGGCGGCTACCGAAATCTTACGAGATAATTTGGAAAACACCTTGCCTCTTTTTTTATCTTCAGAGGCCTTCTGGTGTTTTATGCTATGCCATTTTGAATGTCCTGACATTCAAACCTCCTTTCGAATATTCTAAATAATATTTCGTAATAATCAATAGTTTGTTGAATGATTTATTTTTCTATTTTTTTGAGTAATAGGTTCCAATCCGCCTCAACAATTTGTTGAATTTCCGCTATATCTTTCTTGTTCAAGTGTTTGAATCTTCCCTGTAGTTTCAAATATTCGGCGATCGGTTTTGGGTGGGCAATTTTCTTCGTCAATTTCCATTTTGTACCGTTTTCAATTTCTAATAACGGGAAAAGATTGCTCTGTACAGCAAGCCGGGCTAATTTTACCGTTAATTGCGGAGCATACTTCCAGCCTGTCGGACAGGGACAAAAGACAAGGATAAATCTCATACCTTTAATATCTTTAGCTTTTTTGAATTTCTCTATCATATCTTCGGGATAAGCAATTGAAGCTGTCGCGATATAGGGTATTCGGTGCGCCGCCATTATTGAAATGATGTCCTTTTTATGACTTTCTTTAGGGTTCTCTACGGGAGTGGTCGTAGTCCAGGCTTTGAGTGGTGTTGAACTGCTCCTCTGATTACCTGTATTCATATAAGCTTCGTTATCATAACATACATAAAGTATGTCATCATTTCTCTCGGCCGCGCCCGAAACCGTTCCAAGTCCTATATCATAAGTAGCTCCATCTCCTGTCCAGGCAACTACGTTAGTGTCCTTCCCTAGGATTTCAAATCCGGCTTTTATACCGGAAGCAGTTGCTGCGGCAGTCGAGAAAGCAGTATGGAAAAGGGGTACGTTAACCGTAGAGTGGGGGAAAGGCCCATCTATTACCGTCCAGCAACATGCGGGTATTGTAAGGACCGTATTTTTCCCCAGAGCTTTAAGCGCATATCGCATTGCAAGAGTAGCTCCGCATCCCTGACAGGCCACATTCCCGCAGCTCATTATTTCTTGTTCCGGTATTTTTAATTTCATATTTTAAGGTCTTTCCAGATTATATCTGATTCCGGCTCCTCCATTTTAATAGCATCTTCGTATATTTCGATTATATTTTTACTGGTGACATCCCGCCCTCCGAGCCCCGCTATTACTCCGAATATCGGAGGTGTGTTTTTTTCGTTGTACATAGCAGCTTTAACTTCCTGGCAGAATATTCCCGAAGAACCGAATCCAATATTTCTGTCAATCACAATAACTTTATCTACAGAACTTAGAATCCTGCGGATCATTTCTGCAGGGAAAGGTCTGAAAACTCTTATTCGCAGGAGTCCAACTTTTTTGCCTTTTTCGCGTAAGCTATCAACCGCGTTTCTTGCTGTAGAAGCTATGGTCGCCGAGGAGACAATTAAGTCTTTTGCGTCCGAAACTTTATAAGTCTCCACCAAACCGTATTTTCTACCGAAGAAAGCTTCAAACTCTTCTCCAACTTCTTCCCATTTACTCACAGCTTTTTCCATAGCCTTCTGAATTTTGTATCTCAATTCAAAATAATTATCAGGTTTTGTCAAACCTCCAAATGCGTGAGGCTCATCAGGATCAATCTTATATTCTCTCTTATAAGGCGGAAGAAATTCGTCTACTTTCTCCTGAGCGGGGATATCAACTGTTTCTGAGGTATGTGAAAGAACGAAAGCAGCCAGAACTACCATAGCAGGCAGGTCGAGCGATTCCGCGACTTTATAAGCTTGAATGACCGAATCCAGAACTTCCTGATTGTTTTGAGCATAAAGTTGCATCCAGCCTGTATCTCTCTGTGATAATGAATCATTCTGTTCGGTCCAGACAGACCATGGAGGGGCAAAGGCTCTATTGATGTTACCCATTACTACCGGAGTCCTGGCTCCGGCAGCCCAGTGGAGCATTTCATGCATCAGGGCGAGACCCTGCGAGGAGGTGGCGGTGAATGTTCTAACCCCCGTAGCAGAAGCCCCGATGAGTGAAGCCATAGCAGAGTGTTCGGATTCTACTTTGATGAATTTTGCTTTTAGCTCTCCTGAAGCGCACATTTGAGAGAGAAGCTCCACAACTTCGGTTTGGGGTGTTATCGGGTATGCTGATATTACCTCGGCTCTGGAAAGTTTAGCGCCGTAAGATAAGGCATGATTGCCCATTAAAACTTTTCTCAATCCGTCTCCTCTTCAATGTCTATGGCTCTTGTGGGACATTCTTCCCAGCAAATACCACAACCTTTACAGTATTCATAATCAATTACAGGTTTGACTTCTTCCTTGCCTTTTTTCTTTGTCTTTTCAAGTTTTATAGCGGCTTCCGGACAGAATTTCCAGCAAATCATACAAAGAGTGCACTTTTCATAATCTATTACCGGGCGAAAATTCCTCCAGCTTCCTGTTTTGTTGTAATCCATCGAATAAAAAGAAATTGCGGAAGGGGGCATTTCTTTCTCTTTTTTATATATGATTTTTTCATCTGATTTTTTTGCCATTTCTTACCCCTTTGTTTTTCTATATGATTCTTCGGCTGCTTTGATGTTTTCCTCTTTTTTGACGGGGACTTCCTGTTTTATAGCGTTTGTAAGAGACTCCAGACTGCAGAGTTTTAGGATTTTTATAATTCCTCCGAGTATAGCTGTGTTGACAATCGGAGAAGATTCAGACCCCAGATGATACTTAAGAGCAATTTCCTTTGCCGGGACAGTGGCAACCTTAAATTTACTGTCAAAGCCCAGTTTTTCAGGTTTTTGGGTAGTATTAACAATGATCCAACCGCCTCTTTTTAGTCCATCCGTAAGTTCAACTAATCCTATAAGAGTAGGATCAAGAATAGTGATATGGTCAGGTTTGTATATTTTGGATCTCTCGTATACAACATCATCGCTAATTCGTAAGAAAGCTCTAACCGGAGCGCCTCTTCTTTCTACACCGTATTCAGGGAAAGCTTGAACGAATTTGCCTTCAGCAGATAGAGCCTCGGCAAGTATTTTAGTTGCGACAACAGTTCCCTGTCCTCCCCTTCCGTGAAGTCTTAATTCAATCACCGAGTTACCACCTTAAGACTACGGCTCCCCATGTAAAACCACCACCGAAAGCTGTTGATAGTAGAATGTTTCCTCTCTTGAGCCTTCCATCTCTTACTGCCCAGTCGATAGCAACAGGTATGGTAGCGGCGGACATATTTCCGGTTTTGTCAATCGTAACAATGGTTTTATCCATAGGGATCCCCGCTCTCTTTATCGTAGCTTTGATTATTCTGATATTAGCTTGATGGGGTACGTATATGTCTACATCTTCACCCTTTAAATTAGCCTTTTTTAGGGACTCTATAGCAGCTTTTTTCATTTTCGTTACGGCGTGTTTATAAACTTCGTTACCCTGCATTGCTACAGTATGAAGATTTTGTTCTACTGTATCGAAGGTTGCAGGCATTTTTGTGCCTCCTGCAGGCTGTATTAAAAGGTCTCCGAGTCTTCCATCTGCGCCCCAAACATAGGAAAGCAAACCTGAATCTCCATTTGATTTCTCTATTACCGAACAGCCGGCTCCATCGCCAAAAAGGATACAGGAGGAACGGTCATTCCAGTTAGTAACTTTTGAAAGAGTTTCGCTTGCGCATAGAAGTATCTTATTGGCAGCCCCTGTTTTTATCATGCTGGAGCTTAGGATAAGACCATAAAGATATCCTGAGCACGCAGCGCCTATATCGAAAGCGGGTACTCCGGGTTTAACGCCGAGTTTTTTCTGAACCCAACAGGCAGTCGCAGGGAAAAAATTATCCGGAGTTATTGTCGCAATCATAACCAGGTCCAATTCCTTCGCTCCGATTCCAGCCATATCAAGAGCTTTCTTTGCTGCTTCTGTGGCTAAGTCTGAAGGTGTTTCGTTTTTACCCGCGATATGCCTTTCTTTGATGCCTGTTCTTGTCGTAATCCATTCATCGGAAGTGTCCACCATTTTCTCTAAATCGGAATTTGTTAAAATTTTATCGGGCAGATAAGATCCGGTTCCTGTAATTTTGATATCTAACATCAGCTAATCTCCTTTTATATATTCTATATAAGGAGGGGGAAAAGTCAATCCCCGCATCAGGAGAGCCCCTATTTTTGAGGTAATACTTATATTCATCAATTGGAATAGTATAATTTTTATGGTAAAGCCAATGAAATGTAAAAATCAAATATCAAAATTTAAAATTACAAATTAAATTTCAAAAATGAATAAAAAAACAAATAAAAAATCCTTTTTAATCTGCGAAAATCCGCGTCCTATCATTTTTTTGTTTTTGCGTTTTCATATGTAATTTTACTTTTTAATTTTTGATGTTTAATTTTCAAGGAAAAATATAAAATTATCTTTCAATAATTTTAATACTATGAATTAGGTTCAAATGAGGTTAAAAGGGAGTTATCTGGTATTGACAAAATTTAAATCGCCGATATAATAAATTTACAAGACTTTTTTAAATTAGAGTTTGTCAATTTAATCAAAATATTGTAAAAATTAAAGGGAGGAGAAATTGAGTAACGAAGAAAAAAAGGATATAAGTGTCCTATTAGAAGAAAAAAGAGTTTTTAAACCCACGCAGGAGTTTGTCGAGCAGACCAATGTAAAGAAGTGGATGGATAAACACGGCATAAAGGACTTAAAGGAATTATTGGAAAAAGCTCAAGACATAGAATGGTTTTGGTCAGAAATGGCAAAAGAGTTGATAGAATGGTACAAGCCCTATGAGAAAGTTCTTGAGTGGAACCCTCCATTCGTTAAGTGGTTTGTAGGAGCAGAATATAACATCGTTCACGACGCTCTTGACAAACATGTAAAGACAGGAAAGAAGGATAAAGTTGCCTATATTTTTGAAGGAGAACCGGGAGATATAAAGAAGTGGACTTATGGGGAGCTCTATACCGAGGTTAACAAGCTCGCCAACGCTTTAAAGAGTTTGGGTGTTAAAAAAGGAGACAGAGTAGGTATTTATTTGCCAATGCATGTAGAACTTCCGATAGCAATGCTGGCATGCGCAAAGATAGGTGCAATTCATTCCGTTGTTTTCTCGGGTTTTAGTGCTGCAGCATTCGGAGACAGGTTGAATGATTGTACGGCAAAAGTGGCTATTACCTGTGATTCTTTCTATAGGCGCGGCAAAAAAGTCGCTCTAAAGGTGCAAGCAGATGAAGCTTTAGAGAAAGCTCCTTCAGTTGAGCATCTTATCGTATATAAACGTACCGGGGATGAAGTGCCCTGGAATGAAGGAAAAGACCGTTGGTGGGATGAAATCACAAAAGACCAGCCAGCAGAGTGTGAAACAGAAAAAATGGATGCAAATGACCTGCTGTATATTTTATATACCTCTGGTACGACTGGAAAACCAAAGGGAATACAGCATGCTCATGGCGGCTACGCGGTTGGTACGGCACAAACACTTAAATGGGTGTTTGACTTGAAAGAAGATGATGTTTGGTGGTGTGCGGCAGATATAGGATGGGTAACCGGACATAGTTATATTGTTTATGCTCCGTTAATTCTTGGTACGACCTCAATAATATATGAGGGCGCACCGGCTTTTCCGGAACCGGAGCGTTGGTGGTCGATGGTAGAAAAGCATAAAGTGACGGTTCTCTACACTTCTCCCACAGCAATCAGAGCACATATGAAACTTGGAGAAGAACATCCGCAGAAATGCAATCTTGAATCTTTACGACTTCTCGGGTCGGTTGGAGAGCCGATAAATCCGGAAGCATGGATATGGTACCATAAGTATATTGGTAGAGAAAAATGTCCTATAATGGATACTTGGTGGCAGACAGAAACCGGTCACTTCTTAATATCGCCATTACCGATTACACCGCTCAAACCCGGTTCGGCAACGAAGCCTTTGCCAGGTATTTCTGCGGCGGTATATAATGAAGAAGGTGAGCCTATTACAAGTGCTGGTGGAAATCTGGTTATACTTAAACCATGGCCCGGAATGCTCAGAGGACTCTACAAAGACCCCGAAAGATATAAAAATGTGTATTGGAGTAAATTCACCAATACTTACCTTGCTGGTGATGTGTCAAGAAAGGATGAGGATGGTTATTTCTGGGTTCAGGGTAGGGCGGACGATGTTCTTAATGTTGCAGGGCATAGGATTGGTAACTCAGAAGTGGAATCCGCTTTAGTAAGTCATGCAAAAGTAGCAGAAGCCGCTGTTATCGGAAAGCCGCATGAATTAAAGGGCGAAGCTATAGCTGCTTTTGTAGTTTTGAAAAAAGGCGTAGAAGCGTCTGAGGAGTTGAGAGCGGAACTAAGAGAACATGTCGGGAAGGAAATAGGAAAGATAGCGAGACCTGATGAGATAGGTTTTGTTAATGATGTTCCGAAGACCCGTTCTGGGAAAATAATGCGTAGAGTAATAAGAGCCAAGGCAATAGGACAAGCTGTCGGAGATATTTCTACACTTGCAAATCCTGAAGCAGTGGATGGAATAGGTAGTGCAATTTAAAAAACTATTGAGAAAGGAAAAAAGTATTTAAGGCTGTTTTCCCTTAAAAGGAGGTTCCTGATGGCGGAAGAGAAAGTTTTTAACCGGTGGTTGATAGTATTAGGAGCGATTTTCATTCAGCTATGCCTTGGCGCGATTTACGCATGGAGCGTATTTCGTATACCCCTGCAGCAATCGATCGCAAATGGGGGACTTGGGCTAACTCCGAGCCAGGCAACGCTGCCCTTTTCTTTGGTTCTGATATTCTTTGCTATTGCAACAATAATTGGCGGAAGATGGCAGGATCGAGCCGGTCCGAAACTTGTCGCTACGGTTGGCGGAATAATTTTGGGGGTGGGAATGTTGATAGCTTCTTTCTCGCGCTCGTTTATCTGGCTTACTATTGGTTATGGAGTTATCTCGGGACTTGGAATCGGCTTTACCTATGTATGTCCTGTTGCGACCGGAATAAAGTGGTTTCCTGATAAACGGGGTTTGATAACGGGACTGAGTGTTGCAGGTTTTGGTGCAGGAGCTCTGATTGTAGCTCCGGTGGCTCGTGCCCTCATAGACGGAGTCGGAGTTTTTACAACTCTGGCAATTTTAGGAATAGTTTTTCTCTGCGTGATCGTAATTAGTTCGCAGATATTGAGAAATCCACCTTTGGGCTGGAAACCGGAAGGATGGACACCGCCTGAAAAAACACAGATGACCCAGCAGGATTTTGGTCCGGGCGAGATGCTTTCTTCCCTGTCTTTCTATCTTGTATGGATAATGTATTTCTTCGGTTGTCTGGCGGGACTCATGATTATAGCACAGACATCGCCTATCGGTCAGGAACTTGTCGGGCTAACTCCGAAGGTTGCGGCTCTTGCTGTGGGAACGCTTGCTATCTTTAACGCAATAGGAAGAATATTCTGGGGTCGCCTGTCCGATATACTCGGAAGAAAAAAGACGCTTTTTCTTATGCTGCTTATCTGTGGTATTGCGATACTGTTATACAATACCATCGAAGCATTTCCACCTTACTACTGGGTAGGCATTTATATTGTCGGATTGTGCTTTGGCGGATACCTGGCGTTATTCCCGGCGATTACCGCTGATTTTTACGGCACCAAGAATATTGGGATTAATTATGGGTTGGTTTTTACTGCGTATGGTGTCGGAGGATTGCTTGGTTCACTTTTTGCTCCAAGAGTTCTTGAGATAACGAAAAGTTACTCAATGGCATTTACGGTTACGGGAATACTTTGTCTTTTGGGTGCGGCAATTGCGCTTGTTAGCAAACCGCCAAGTCTGAAAGAAACTTAAGTTATTTTAATGTTAATCAATATAAAAGAGGAGCAGGATTTCCTGCTCCTCTTTTTTTCAAAGGTAATTTTAGTTTACTTTTCCGATTTATCCTGGATTTTGTAGAGAATCACACGGGCTATTCCTACAAAGATAGCAACGAAGCCGAATATTGTAACGAATTGTATTGGTATACCTAAGAGTCCTTTGTTAAAGAATATCCCCACTCCAATCAAAAGACCAAGCCCGACTGCAAGAAAAGTCAATCCTTCTTTCAAGTTATCAAGTGGTGTTTTGGTGGGGGGCTGAGGTACTGGTTCCGGGGGTAATTCAACTCCCGCTTCTATCGCTTTTATTCTTTCTTCCCTTTTTAGTTTTTCTTTCTTATAGTCCGTTGTGAAGATAAAGTAGAAAACAATAAAGACTATAATGATGGGAAAAAATATCGCGACTATTGGGACTAATTCATCCATAATTCCTCCTTTTTATTTGTAAAAGAATATGGTTTCAGGTTTATATATTTCATAATAACCTAAATCAGTCGATGGGTAAAATTCCTCTTTTAAGTGTTTAAATCTGGTTTTTATTTTTGTTTTTTTCATTTTTTGTCTCCTTTTATTCTGTTTGACGCAGGATCTTTGGAAATTGTTTCAGAAAAACAATAAATTTACCACAGAGTACACAGAGAAACAAAAAACGCACAGAGAGCACAGAGAAAAAATAATTTTTGTAGTTTTTACTAAATCCCACATCCTAAATCCCAAACCCTGATTTTGGACGCAGATAAACGCAGATTTTAAGGGTTTTTTAAACTACCCAACCATCCAACGACCCAACGATCTAACAAAAATGCCATTGACTAAGGAATAAAATTCAGTATAATTCTTTTATGAAGAAATTTATTATTTTAATACTTCTTTTTAGCATTTCGTGCGTAACTACCGGTCCTGGAGGTAAAACCGATCTTATATTGATCTCAACCGCGGAAGAAGTAGAAATCGGGCAGCAGGTTGCCTCGGATGTAGAATCCAAGCAAAAACTATTGAAAAACTCAACCGTACAGAGTTATGTCAATGGAGTGGGGCAGAAAATTGTCATGGTATGCGATAGAAGGGATATTAGGTATAAGTTCAAGGTGATAGATAAAAAAGAAATAAATGCTTTTGCCTGTCCTGGAGGATATATTTACGTTTACACTGGATTGCTTGAGATTCTTGATAACGAAGCCCAACTCGCTGCAGTTCTCGCTCATGAAATTAGTCATGTTGTCGCGAGACACTCTGTGAAAAAACTGCAAAATATATATGGTTATTCAGTAATTGCTCAAATTGCTCTGGGTGATAGGGCTGAAGGTGCCGCCGGAGAAGTTGTAAACGTAGCGGCAATGCTTGTACTTCAGGGCTATAGCAGAGATAATGAATTTGAGGCGGATAGATACGGAATATTATATGCGAAAAATGCTGGGTATAACCCCGGAGGCATGATTCAAGTTTTTGAGAAATTCAAGAAAATGGAAGGCAATCCTCCGCCGGCAGTATTGGGCCTTCTTTCTTCTCACCCTCCCGCAGGGGACCGAATTCGGAGGGGTGAATCGGAAATAAGCAAGGTCGGAGGGTCAAGTCTGCCGTACTACGCTGACAGATTCAAGAAAATAAAATCTCAGTTGTAAAGTTAACCACGAGATTACACAAGAAAAGCACCAGATCACCCAACCTCTCCAAATATTTTGGTTTGTTTTTTGTTTCGTTGATAGCTGAAATTCAAACATTAGTAACTAAATTGGACGCAGAGGGGTGGAGGTTCATAAAAAAGGAGAAATTATGAGGAAACTGTTATTTGTGATGTTGTTGTCCCTGGCACTTTTAGGTGAAAAATGGGGATTCATAGATAAGAGAGGTAAGATTGTGATCAAACCGCAGTTTGAAGAAGCAGAGGCTTTTTCAAATGGTTTAGCCAGGGTATTACTTGGCGGCAAATACGGGTACATCAATACTAATGGTGAGATGGTAATTAAGCCTCAATTTTTTGAGGCCTGGGATTTTTCGGAAGGTTTAGCCAGGGTATTTATTAGAGGGAAATACGGCTACATTAATAAAACCGGCAGATGGGTGATTGGACCGCAATTCGAAAAAGCGGAAGATTTTTCGGAAGATTTGGCAGCCGTGGGGAAATTGATAGGTATGGTGTATAAATACGGTTTTATCGATAGTAATGGTAAGTGGGTGATAAGACCTCAATTTTGGAATGCCTTAAGTTTTTCGGATAATTTGGCACCGGTCAAAGATTCGATTAGCGAGAAATGGGGATTTGTTGATAAAGCGGGTTTTATGGTAATAAAACCCCAATTTGATGAGGTTTGGAGTTTTAAAGAGGGTTTAGCGGCTGTACCTATATTTGTGGAGGCATTCTTTGAATATGGTTTTATTAATAAAAACGGTGAATGGGAAATCAAACCTCACTTTTATGAAGTCTGGGATTTTTCGGAAGGTTTAGCAGCAGTACAGGTAGATGGTAAGTACGGCTATATCGATAAAACCGGTAATATTGTAATAGAACCACAATACGGTGAGGCATGGAGTTTTTCGGAAGGTTTTGCCGCGGTAGAGTTAAACGGTAAATTTGGATACATCAATAAAGCGGGTAAGTGGATATTTAAACCACAATTCGAAGAAGCCGGCGATTTTTCGGACGGCGTCGCGATGGTAAGGAAAAACGATAAGTACGGTTACATTAGAATTATACGTTTTCTTTTCTTTAAAATTAATAGATGGGTAGCCAAACCGCAGTTTGAGACAGCCCGGGATTTTTCGGAAGGGTTCGCGGCAGTGAAAGTGAAGACTTCAAACTAAAAGTAGTAAATTAGTTGATTAGTTAATTAGTAAAAAAAACTACAGTAACTACATGTCCTACATGTTAAAAAATTGGGGGTGGAGGTAGGGATTTAGTTAAACAAAAAATCCTTGATCGGTGTCCGACCATAACTAATACTTCCCCAAACCGTATAGGGAGGTATCGAATAAATTGAATTCCAGTCAGAATCTGCCGCAAATGGTTGCTCAGGAGCGAGATGATCTCCGGGCCACATCGTAAGAGTGTTTACAGATGAATAATTGACTGTAGGATCTGCATCGATATTCTCAAACACTAAATGATATAAATTCCCCGCTGTGACGTTGGCTGGAGTACCAAAGGTAATAAGTTTAATGCCGCCATTTGAATCGGCTGCCATTACTCGTATTAAAGACGTCAGATATGTATTAGCAGGCCAATGATTTGAAGTACTGTCATTTCTGATAAAGATTCTCCATGTTCCGCCATTTCCACCGCCGTATCTACTTCCCTCTTTCCAGCTCTCAATATATATTCGAATACTTGAAATTTCTCCTGTATGAGTAGCCCGAAATTTGTAAGATACCTTTTCTGTATCTATTCTATAGTTGGTTAATACAGCCGCATTGATTGCACTCCCATATATGTTAGGATTGTACGCTGAGTATGAGTCTTGCACTACCTGTGCCTTGCAAATTAAACATCCAAATAAAAGACACAAAATATTAATTTTTTCTTTTTTCATTGTTCCTCTCTTATCTATAGTCATATGAAACACTCTATGGAGAATCTGTGACTACAGCTATTTTGTTGTCAACGTACTAATATCATACTGCGCGTTTCAGTATAAGAACCTGCGGTGAACTTGTAATAGTAGACACCACTCGCCATACCATCGGAATTCCATTGAAATTGGTGGACTCCGCGCGAATACGTCCCTTGGGCAAGTGTTTCTATCTCACGACCGAGGAGATCGTACACTTTTAGGGTTGCATATCCTTCATCTTTCATGGTGAACTCGATTGTCGTGCTTTCGTTGAAAGGATTGGGATAATTCGGGCTGAGAACATAATTCAACGGCATCGAATCTGTCGATTGGATTCCCTCAACTACGCGTGCAGTATACATAGATGATTCACCTGAGCCCTCAAGTGTGAGCGCGAATACTGTAGTACTGTCAATCGTAACAGAATCGGTTCCGCTTGTCGCCACCGAACCCATTAAAGGGCTAATCGAAGCAGATGTAGCATCTATACTGTTCCATTCGAGTGTGACAACACCTCCGCCCTCGGGTAGAGAATCCGGTGTAACGGTGAATGTCCCTGTAGGTGAAAACCCACAATTGGAATGCCATACCGACCCCTCTTCGTAACCTGTCGCCGCAAGCAATGCAGCAAGCGTGTTGTAAGAAGTTTGATTAGGCCATGTTCCGGTCAACCATCTGCCATTTCCGCAGAATGTATTATTTATACTTGTCGTATTTATTGTTTCAAGCCTGCTGAAATTAGTATTTGAAGCCGTTCCGTATACTATGTTATTTTCGAACAAAATGCTTGAACCTTCCGCGCAGAGCGATGCCCATAAACCGGAACCATTCACTGTCATCGTATTGTTATACACATGTGTTCGCCCACCGGTAGTAAGATAGGTGTTATCATTCCACGTGTAGCTTATATCGACCTTGAAACCTAACCCCCCGGAAACACTCATTGTTGTATAAGTATTATCATGTGCAACCCAGCCGACACCTTGTAACATAAATCCTCTGGGACTGTTCTCTACTTTGCAATACCTTATGGTATCATTAAGATTATAAAACGTGTCCCATCCAGACATATCTCCGCCGTATACATAACAATATTCCCACACCGTAGCCGTATCTCGTTCACCCCCAAATCCGGCTTGTTCAATATTCGAGTATATACCCATAATGGTATCTCGTACTACATAGGCAGTATCGTATCGGTACAAATTTCTATGAGAATGCCACGAATAAAATGCCGTGTATGCCCCCGAATCTGCCCTGCAAGTTTCTACTAAATTATCGCTTGAACCTCCGGCAAGGAAAAATGCTATGCCGATGAAATTCCGCATATACAGATTCCTGAATATTGAATTATTCGCCGGATAAGTATTTAACGCGTGAAAGCCATTTCGGAAATCAAGATTTTCTATAGTCAGATAACTGGCTTCGAAAAAATTCTGCCTTATTATTTTCACATTCGGTGCAAGCCCGTCATGGGTCTTGCAATAAACCGTATCAATCGGCGAATCTCTGTGCGCCGGGCCGTAACTTGATGGAGTTAAATTACTAAGATAATTTGCTAGCGAAACAGGGTCGTCTAAATCAGATATATCATCGCTGTATTGAGTCATTGCAGTCCATTCACCATTTATATATTCGTAGCCGTGGGACGAATAGCAAAAACCGATAGCAGGTGCGGCATAGACCGAATCAAAACCTGCACGTGGAGTCCAGACTAAATTGCTGCAATCCATCATTATAATCGGTTTATCGCCTGTACCATACGCGCCTATATAAAAATGATTCGAAGGCGTGCCGATATATCCTTCTTCCCACAATGGTTTTGAAAACTCACCGTAAAGTGTATCTCCGCGTTTAAGCAGAATCGAATCGCCAGCAACAAACGTCGTGATGCAAATCTTATTTAATGACTTCCACGGCGCAGCAGTGGAAATACCATTGTTGGTGTCGTTACCGGTGCTTGAGGAAACATAATAAGTTGTCGCGGACGCTGTAATACTAATCAATATTAAAACAATAGCAGTTAATAAAGTGCATGTGCAATGAGATGATACTCGACATTTTGGCATTTGTTTTATCCTCCTTTAATACAATAATATACATTATCTGGAGTTTTATTCAAGATTATTTTATTTAAAAATTTTACCACAGAGGACACAGAGAAAAAAACAACATACAGAAAACACAGAGTTTTTTTGTTGTTTTTTAACTTTCTAACTTACCGAATCATTTCACATTTCAAGAAATATAATGAAAAGTGTCTTTACCTCCCCCCGGAAGTGGGTTACAATTGAGAAAAAAGGAGGTTTAGTATGCTTTATCTTGGATGTGACGTACATAAGAATTACACAACAGTGA
>Ga0307430_1000876_pt1 | contig 24020 bp, 30 predicted proteins | sample SalMarWE160130MG_FD_202159 | JGI IMG/M metagenome (GOLD analysis project Ga0307430, IMG submission 202159) | Salt marsh sediment microbial communities from the Plum Island Ecosystem LTER, Massachusetts, United States - WE1603-130 | ecosystem: Environmental > Aquatic > Marine > Intertidal zone >...
GAGCCTCTTCTGCCGGCTTCTCTTCTACGGGCTCTGATGGGACCTCCGCTTCCGGAGCAGCCGCCTCCGCTTCCTGTTCAGGTGCGGCTTCTACGGACGCTTCCGCTTCCTTGGTGGCCTCTTCCGCCGCCTCCTTCGCGGCATCCTGCTCGGCTTTCGCGGCTTCGTCGGCCACCTTCTTCGCTTCGTCGGCAACAGCCTTATCCGCGGATTTCTTTTCGAGCTTTCCTTTGCGCTTCGTTGAAATCTGAATGGACTTGCGCTTCTCGCCCTTTACCACGCCCTGATCCACAAGGATGTTCCAGACCGTATCCGAACACTGTGCTCCTTTGGAGATCCATTCGCTGATGCGATCCGCCTTGAGATTGATCTCGGACGGGGTCGTGCGCGGGTTATACGTGCCCAAATTCTCCAAATAATCTCCGAAGGGATCTTTGGACTTTTCGCACACGATGAGGCGGTACGTTGGCTGCTTTTTCTTGCCAATTCGCCGTAATCTGATGTGTAGCATAAGTGCCGAGATAGTACGGGAATATGGGAAAACTGTCAATAACCGGGCAGCGGGCATGGGGCACGGGGCGGCGGGATACGCAATGAGGGAAACCGATTTAATGAAAACGACCTCACGAACAGACCCGCTGCCCCGTGCCCCATGCCCGCTGCCCGAACGCAAACCCCCACGATTGAGATAACCGTGGGGGTCCTTGAGAAGGGACAAGAGGTGCGAGGCGTACATCTAGCGGGACATGAGAAAAAGGGCGGGGGGCTCTTTCTCGTACTGTTCGCGATCGTAGACGTCCACGTACCATCCATCCGTTGTTCTATGGAGGCACAGGGGAGCCGCCTTCTTCCACTTGTCCGTAAACAGACTCCCTGCAATGGCAACGCAGTCCAGCGTGATGTCATACTGAAACGAGAGCCACGCAAAGCTCACAAGATCCATGAGCAAGTCATACGAAAGTGTGCGTCCTTGGCTGTAATCGAGCCACGATCGCCAAGCCACACAGCGCGGATCCTCTCCCATGAATCCGTATCCGAGCTGCGTAAACCGGATACGCGCCTCCTTGGGCTGAACAACGTGCCGAATGCCGTCAACGATATGTTTCCGTATGGCGATGCCCGCAGCTCGCAAAATCGCACGCTCATCCGCAACATGCAGACTGTAAAACGGTTGGTCAAAAAAAGGATTCGCCGTTTTCGCCTCCGCATCAAACGAAAGCGGAAACAGCGCCCTGAACTTCGCTTTTGTGAGTCCGAGCATCCTTGGAAGACCGGCGTCAACGAGCCGTATGACGAGTCCGCGCAGAACGCGTTCGTGCCGTGACGGATCAGTGCGCGCATCCCACTCCCGGGAAGATGCGTCTCTCCGATACACGAGATCCATAGCCCGGTGTTTCACATCCTCGGACAGCGTTTCATCTCCCACGAACGGAAGACCGGATTCTCTCCTCGCATCTTCCGTGAGAATCATGACCGCGCTATGGCCATCCACGAACTTCGTACCCCGCATGGACAGCGGGCCGTCTTCCCCGTACGGAGAGATCTCCGGCGGTTCGACCGCCGCTCGCTTCTTCTTTCTGCTCATGTCGCACCTCTCTATTGGAAGGTAAAAGACCTATGCGAAAGCTTGGACTAAAAAATTCCCATCGTCAAACAGGCATGAGCTTTTGGCATCTGGCATTTGGCATTTGACTTACGCTTTTAGGATCATCATCAACCGAATGCCAAACAAAAAGACCGCTCAACGCCGAGGAGACGGAGCGGTCTTCGTGACAAAGGTTTAGAGCGAGATGCGATCATCCCACGGAGACCACGTAAAAGAGGCCTGCGATCGGGAGAACGTACATAGTGACCGCGGCCAGAGCGAAGCGCCTGGCCACGGTCCGTTCGGGACATTGCGGAAAAACATACGCAAGCCAAATCGGGAAGGAGTTGGGCATAAAGCAGAGCAGGATAATAAGCGCCTGCAACGCGGCCCGATTCCGCACCCATGATGAGAAATAGCTCGCAATTGGATCTGAACAAGTATGGCTACAGAACACCCCCATCAACAGACACCCGACGATCGAAAGAACGAATGTGCTGGTTTTCACGTTTCACCTCCGCGAGCCATCTAATCACAGGCGACAATGAGCGTCAAAAAAATCTATATTGAAAAGGGTCTACGAATTAGACCAAAGACGGACAAACAAACGGAGATACGAATGTATGAATTCACGAACCGCTGCTTGATAGCGTATTCGTAGATTCGTATCTATTCGTAATTCGTAAACCCGTTGGGATTTGGCCTAATGACCCAAACTAACCTCAACGTTCCGCCAAATATCGCTCCGCGTCCAAGGCGGCCATGCAGCCGCTCCCGGCGGCCGTGATGGCCTGGCGGTAGCGCGAATCCTGCAGGTCTCCGCAGGCAAAAATGCCCGGTATGCCGGTTTTGGAGGTCCCGGGGTCTGTTTTGACGTATCCCTTCTCATCCAGGTCCACGAGGCCTTTCACGACGTCTGAATTTGGCACGTGTCCGATAGCGGAGAACACCCCATCGATCTTCATATCCCTGGTTGATCCATCCGTTGTGGATTTTAGACGAACGCCGGTCACACGGCCTTCTTCCACGCCCAGAATCTCCGTAACGGCTGAATTCCAAATGACTTCTATCTTCGGATTGTTTAACGCGCGATCCTGCATGATCTTTGATGCGCGGAACGCGTCGCGGCGATGGACGATGTAGACTTTCGATGCGAACCGCGTGAGGAAGTTCGCTTCCTCCATGGCTGAATCTCCTCCGCCCACGATGACCACCTCTTTGTCTTTAAAGAAAAAACCATCGCACGTGGCGCACGCGGATACGCCCTTGCCATAGAGCGCCTTCTCGGATTCGAGTCCCAGTCTCTTTGCCGTAGCGCCGGTTGCGAGGATGATGGTCTTCGTTTGATACTCCTCCCCTTTTGAGACGACCGTAAACGAACCGCCATCATTCTTCCGAATCTCATCAACACGCTCTGATACTATTTCCGTATTGAATCGCTCAGCCTGCTTCTTGAGCGTGGCCATGAGATCCGGACCGAGGACGCCTTCCGGAAATCCCGGATAGTTCTCGACGTCCGTGGTCGTCGTGAGCTGCCCGCCGGGTTCGTCGCCCTCAAACACGAGCGGTTTCAGTTCCGCTCTCGCCGCGTAGATCGCGGCCGTCCACCCGGCCGGCCCCGATCCGATAATGATGACGTCGCGCATATTCGTTGGTCGTTGGTCGTGAATCGCAGCCATTCTGCCCGACAAACGACTTACGATAACCGACCAACGGCTAGATGTGCTTCTCTAGCCGCTCCTTAAGCTCTCCTTTGGCCACCACGCCCGTAAGCTGATCCACGACATCTCCGTCCTTAAAAATCAGGAACATGGGAATGCTCATCACGCCGTACTGCCCCGCATACCGATTGTTTTCATCAACGTTCACCTTGCCCACCACGGCCTTGCCATCAAGCTCTTCGGCGAGCTCTTCCACAATCGGTCCCATCGTCCTGCACGGACCGCACCACGGCGCCCAAAAATCAACTAACACAGGCTGTTTTGCCTGCAGAACATCTGCTTCAAACGTTGCGTCGGTGATTTCTTTTTCCATATAAATATTGGGGGTTAATTTTTGTTTGACTGCATACTATACGCCCGTCCATGGCATGGCAAGAGAGTGCTCCGCCTCAATGAGTACATGGGCTCCATCCTTGAACACACGGCGAGTTCGATGTATAACCATAAATGCGTACCTTCCACATATGGAGAGGTGAATATGGCCTGTTGCAGAAAACCGTTGTCCGAGAAGAAGCCTCCGAAAGCGGAGGAAGCGCGCCCGAAGATCCGGGTATACATCCCGGTGGAAGAACGGAAAGAAATTGTGCGCGATGCGCGCACGCTCAATCCCCGGATCAGGAGCAAGGCATTCATCCGCGGGAATCAACCGCGCGCCCGGGAAGGAAGGGTGTCGTCCTAATGGCAGCGAAAAAGATTTCCAAAGAACGGTTGCGCTACCTCATGAGCCTGCCGACACGTCAGCAGCCTGACTGGCTCCGTGAAGAGCTCGCGCGCAAGAGGGCGAGAAAGGAACGGAAGGGCTCAACGAGCGGCAAGAAGCCCGGGGCGACGTCGAGCACCAAGACCGGCGGCAGGAAGCCCAAAGCCGCCACGAAGATGGTGTCCGCGCACAAGGCGCTGAAGAGCGGCAAGAAGCGCCGCACGGTTCGCGCCAATCCTGCGTAAGCGGAGATGAAATGGTTGCCGCAAAAAAGAAAAAGAAGCGCTCCGTTCCGTCCATTCCAATCCGGCAAAGGTCTCAAGCGGAACGTCAGGCGCTTCGCGACTTCGATAAGCGGCGAGGATGATGCACTCCTCCGGCTACCGTGTAGGCGGCCAGATCATTCCGCCGAACAAGACAAGGGATTGCCGGCCCGGCAAATCTCAACCAGGATCGCAAACGCTGAAAATCCTTTCAACCAATGGAGGTACCGTTGACGATCAGGATCGGTGAACGGCTCATCAACAACAAAACGGACGTTGAGAGAATCCCCGGAATTTCCAGGAACCTCGCACGAGCGCTCAAGGAGCGGAGAACCCCGACCTTCGCACAAGTGAAGAGCAGATGTCGCGCCAATGAAGGCGCGTTCTCATCAACGCTCATTGCCCTCGGAGCCTCGGACGAAGAGGTCAAACTGCTCGTTTCACTCGTCCGCAGAAGCCAAACGCTTCCGCCGCCGCGTTCGCAGAAAGATAAAGCCAAGGCATCCAAACAAACCTCGGCCTGAAGCCTCTCCACCCGCTACGTCAAAGAGCCGTCGCGTGCACTCGCACGCTGACGGCTCTATTCGTTTTTCATAAATGAAAGACTCCCACCCGTAAGGATGGGAGCCGAAAGTTATCTTCTTTTTCAGAGTCAGCCGAAAAGATGAAGTGCTCTGGTGAGGTATTCAGCGGCCAAACTCCAATCGATCGGTTCGAGGGCACTTCCGCTTGGACGAAGCCGCCCCTCGGCGTCGATGCTCACATCGGGAAACTCCCGAATCAGGGGCTCAACCAGTCCGATGCTGTCCGGGCCAAGACCGCCCGCGACAACGAGTCCGAAATCCGGGAATGCTTCTTTGATCGCGCGGGCAAAGGGAATGAGTTCCGCTGAATCCATGCCGAGTCCGCGGCCCATGCTCCTGTCGAGAAGCACGCGTTGAACGACGCCTTCATAATCCCGAAGGCGTTCAACGACTTCCTGCGGATCATCATTCGCTTCTTCAAACGCGCGCTTACTGACCTGAAGAATGACTTCAAGTCGCTTTCGTGACGCATGGGTCGCGTTCGCGACATATCCCGGATCAGGCCAGACCATGTCGAGCTGCAACGCATCAATGCCGATACCGCCGTAGTGGATTGCCTCGCAGAGGCTCTGGAAGATATCAACGGCTTCGTAGTCGGCATAGTGAAGGCAGTTCATAGTCTCGTCCGAAGAAAAGATATTGGCGATTTCCTCCTTGGGCGGAAAGGCCTTCGACCATCTGGTCTCTATGCCGTAAAGCGTCTTGTAGCTCATCATGACGCCGACGTGAAGCTTCCGGTTTGAACCACTTGGGCGGTTCGCATCGAACACCTTGAGCATGTCTTGGACTTGCCCAAAATTCATAAAATCAGTGATGCCGATATACGAATCCATGCAATCCTCCTTTCGATGTAAAAGATCATCTCTCCACCGCGCATCTTTATGTAAAAATCATTTTTCGTCAAACAGCTCGATTATTAATGACCGTGAATACTATTCTAAAAGAGCCGTCGCGTGCACTTACACGCTGACGGCTCTCTTTTTTTCCTAAATGCGCGATGCGAAATGCGAAATTTTCTATTTCCCAATCTCCAACTTCCTCTCCGACACTTCCTCGTGGAAGACATCCAGTCTATCCCCGACTTGGATCTTCACCTTGCCTTTGATTGATAGTCCGCACTCCGTGCCCTGTGCCGCTTCGTTCAGTTTCTGCTTTCCGATCTGCACGGTTTCGATTTCAATATCGCCCTGCGGTTCATCGTCGCGCCATACGCGCGCCTTCTCTCCGGTCACGACCTTGCCGTCCTTCACCTTTCCGCCGATGACCATGCGTCCGGCTTCGGTGCGGAAGATGGCCACGGTCTCGAACGTGCCGATCTGCACGTAGCTAATTTCCGGCTTCAGGAGCTTATTGAGTTCCGCGACGATATCGTCCTGAAGCTCGTAAATGATCTTGTACTTCCGAATGTCGACGTTCTCGTCGCGGGCCATCTCCGCAACCTGCGGATCAGGCACCACGTTAAATGCGTACACGATCTTTGACGTATTCGCCGCCGCGCTCAAATCCGTATCCGTCACGTTCCCCAATCCCTTCTTGATGACTTCCACGCCGACGCGATCGTCTTTGATCTTCTCGAGCATGCCGAGGATCGCTTCGAGGGATCCGAGGACGTCCGCTTTCAATACCACCTGAAGCATCACTTTCTTCGTTTCACGTTCGGAATCCTCTTCTTTCTTCGGCATCTGCTTTTTGGCCACGAACGCTTCCGCAACCTGCCGCGCGCTCTTCATGCGTTCCTTTAATTTCTTTGGATCCTCGGGAACTTCGAAGACGTCTCCGACGGCGGGCGCGACTTTAAACCCGAGAATTTTAACCGGTGTTCCCGGCGGAGCATATTCCACGCTGTTTCCGGTCCAATCGCGCATGGCGCGCACGCGTCCGTACAGCGCTTCACCGATGCCGATGGAATCGTTTCGCTTGAGCGTTCCGCTCTGCACGAGCACCGTTGCCACCGGTCCCTCCCCCTTATCCACGTGTGATTCAATGACTGTTCCTTTGGCCATGAGGTCGGGGTTCGCGCGAATGCGTTCCGGGTTCATATCCGCAACGAGGAGCACCATTTCCAAAAGGTCGTCGATGCCTTCCCCGGTTTTTGCGGAGATCTTTACGAGCGGCACGTTCCCGCCCCAGTCTTCCACCTGCACGCCGTACTCCGAAAGCTGGGCGAGGACGCGGTCCGGATCCGCTTCCGGTTTATCCATCTTGTTCAGCGCAACGATGTAGGAAAGATTCGCCGCTTTAATGATGTCGATCGCTTCCTTGGTCTGCGGCTGAACGCCGTCGTCCGCGGCAACGACGAGAATGGCGATGTCCGCCACCTTCGCTCCGCGCGATCGCATGATCGTGAACGCTTCGTGTCCCGGCGTATCAATAAATGTGATTTTTCGATTCTTGCGCTCCGCCTGGTACGCGCCGATATGCTGTGTAATGCCGCCGGCTTCGGAATCCATCACGTTCGTTCGGCGAATCGCATCGAGCGTTTTCGTTTTCCCGTGATCCACGTGTCCCATGACCACGATGACGGGCGGACGCGATTGCAGGCTCTCCGTTGATTCGGCTTCAACGACTTCCTTTAAACGATCCTGCGCCGCAACCTGTTCTGCCGAGTCCCCATCTTTCTCTTCAAGGAGCTCCGCTTTGAATCCGAGCTCCTCCGCGATGATGGCAGCGGTCTCGTAATCGAGCCGCTCGTTCTGAGCGGCTAAGATGCCGTTCCGCATGAGTTCCAAAATGAGACGCGTTACCGGAACATCCAGAAGTCCCGCAAGGTCGCGGACGATGATGATCTGCGGGATCCTCACGGGCTTGAGTTCCGATGGGTCCCTTTGATCTTCCGTCTTTGACGTCTTCAGGAGCGATGAACGCATGCGCTCGCGGCGCCGGTTCTCGTGCCATTTCTTCATGATCTTGTCCGCGAGCACGTCGTCAACCTTGATCGCGCGGCGGCCAATGGAAAAACCGAGCCCCGGAAGCTTGTCCAGGAGTTCATTCGGCGTTACGCGCAAACGGCGCGCGAGCTCGGATACGTTCATAAAGTGCGCTCATCCTACGGAAATTCGAGCATTTTGTCAATTCAGGGAGTTAGGGTTTAGGGTTTAGAGATTAGGGAAGATGAAAAAAATCGGCGGGCGTATTCCCAAACTCCCTACCTCCCTATACCCTAACTCCCTGAATATGGATGGATTTCTCCTCATAGACAAACCCGCGGGGCTTACGAGCCACGATGTGGTTGATGCGGTTCGAAGAATTGCCAAGACGAAACGCGTAGGTCATGCGGGAACGCTTGATCCGTTCGCAACGGGCCTGCTTATCCTTGGGATTAATAGGGCGACGAAGAAGCTCGCGGATATCGTGGGACTCGATAAGGAATACATAGCCACTGCGAAGCTCGGCGCGACGAGCACAACGGATGATCCGGAAGGGGTAATATCGAATGTCGAATGTCGAATGTCGAAGCCGCCGTCAATAGATGATGTAACAAAAATCATTGATGGATTTCGCGGTTCGTACGTCCAGACCGCACCGGCCTACAGCGCGAAAAAAGTCGGGGGCAAAAAATTGTATGAACTCGCGCGCAAGGGAACGATGGAAGGCGTTGAACTGCCGAAAAAAGAAGTGAAGATCCACGAACTTGAAATAATCTCCTATGAATGGCCGGAATTGAAATTTCGCGCGGTTTGTTCGTCCGGAACGTATATTCGTGCACTCGCGCGCGATATCGGCGAAGCGCTCGGGACCGGCGCGTACCTCACCGCTCTACGCCGAACGCGGATTAGGGATTATACTGTAGACGATTCCTTATCGCTGGACGCACTTGATGCCGAACGCATGGCGCGGGCGTTGATTCCTCTATGACCGAACCGAAAAACATCCTCACGTTCTTCAAAGACGTTTGCACGGCAGCCATCCCGCCGATCGTCGTTATCATCCTCCAGTACATACGCATGCACACGCTCCCGATGCGTTCGGAATTTGACATGCTCGCACATGTTATGGGAGGCGTTGCTATCGGCTGGATGAGCATGATCCTGCTTGAACGCTGGCGCAGACGCGGCTGGGCGGCTCTCCGTCCGTTTATCTTCCGAGACTACATCGTGTTTTCCACCGTATCGCTCGTGGGCGTGGTCTGGGAATTCTGGGAATTCATTATGCAGGCCGTTACCGGAGACATTTATCAGCCTTCAATCGCGGACACCATGAACGACCTGCTCATGGATCTCATCGGTGCGCTCATCTTGATCGCGATCTATCGCATCATCCGACACATCCAACAGACAAAGAAGGGGACGATAACCCCGAAGGATTTGAACGAAAAACGATCCTCGTAGGGGCGTGCCCCGGTGAGGCGACAAGTAGGGGGATGGCGCGCCATACCCCTACGCCTTCCTGGATGTTCCCGTTTGTCAGGCGGTTCGTGTCTTGTTGAATTTCCAAAATGATATGCACGTAGTCCGGCACCATGATCCATGCGCCATTTTCGGATGCGGTTAACCATCCATTTTCGATTCTTCGTGCAAATGGATATAAAAACGTTAAATTTGGCTTAAATTAGCAAATTTGGCTTAAACACTGCCAACCCCTCTTGACAAGACTGTAAATACATGCTATAGTACTTCGTTAACAAATGAAGAACTCTGGGGAGAGCCTTTGCGACGAGGTAAGAGTCGCACGAAACATCATGTTTCGGTTATTGAACGCGTATCCCCATAAGGTACGCGATTTTTGTACATGCGGACCTGAGGAGGAGAGAGAACCGTGATCGACATCCCAAAGGGAGAACGATCCGGTGGCCAGCGCATGATTTGACCGGGATCGCCCGCCGTTCGGCGGATGAATCTCGAACACTTCATACAACAGCCATGGAATGGGAGCACCTTCGGGAGCCACCCCGTTCCGTTCCCCTCAGATCCGCCGGTATAAGAAGGCGCAAAACAATCGCACGATCGACAAACAGCTTCACGCTGACAGAACTGAGGAGGAGAGAGCCCGTGTCCGACATCCCTAAGGGAGAACGGACCGGTGGATCAACGCATGATTTGACCGGGATCGCCCGCCGTTCGGCGGATGAATCTAGGACACTTCACGCACGAGATCATAAGACGGAACGCACCTTCGGGAGCCACCTCTGTCTATTTCCCCTCAGTTCCGTCGGCATGAATGCACGACAAAAATTATGGCGGTGCCAGGTTTGGTGAGATGCCTCTTGCTGATCAGGGGACCAAGACTCTGCGGAGACCCAAGGTGCGCTTAACAAGCAAGTTCGATTCCCCCCATCGCCACCACTTACCCGGGAAGCATTCGTCTGAATGCTTCCCGGAATCCCTCAGATCGCTAACGCAATAGTGGTATGAGGAATTCCCACGGACAATTTCAAAGACTCCTCCGCCCAAAGCGGACCAACCCGTTAGAGGGATTAACATGAAAAGCTCTCGCACCTTCGGAAACATCGTCGTTGTCGCCATCGTCGCCGCCATGTGGTGCATCGCCAGCACCGTGTACCACGCACCGATCATCAACCAGCAGTTCGTATATGCGAGCTTGCCGATGTCCGGCACCCAGGTCATCACGGCTCTCTGGTCCATCTGGACGGTCGGCGTGGCCGTTGCGCTCGCTATCGGATGCGTCTACGACGCAGCCGCCCGCAAGGAACGAGCGTTCCAGGCAGCCTGTCGGCTCTACAGCTGACATCAATCTCCCCAACAACCTTCCAGGAAGCGGCACCTCGTCGCTTCCGGGGAAGACCCTGGCGCACCACATCGATCCCCATAGCAGGGAACGGTGGTGCGCCGAGAACTTCCGTTCAGCGAACATCAACATCTACAAGGAAACTCCTGAAAAACGATGAGATGCGCCGCGCTGGAACGAGGAAATTCGTGAAACGTATTGCCTATACGTTGAACGGATTTCCAAGTGAAGCGCAAGCAGATCGCGATTTTCAGAAATTTCCAAAGGAGTGCGCCATGCGTACCTCATATATCATCACCGTTCTGTTCGCACTGGTTCTCGCCGCGTGCGAAGAAGGTCCGAAGTACGACAAGAGTGCGCCTCCGGTGCACACCACGATCGATGTGAGCGCTCATGCCGCATCTTCGATTGGCGGAGCTCCGCTCCCCATCCTAGCGATCAACGTCGAAACCGGCGTCAAGGAGTACGAAAAGGTCTGCGGACAGCTCTTTGGCAACAGCGGGTGCTTCCTCAAGGGAAGCACGAACATGCTCCACGCGGGCGATCAGGTCCATGTGGACGTCAGTGAGTACGCTTGCGTAGGCGACAACTGTTCGCTCCTCGATCACACCTTCACCCTGCCCAAGAACGGACAGATCACCAAGGACGAGCAATTCGTCGGCAGCAACGTCAAAATGACGATCAAGGTCAAGCCTCTCAAGAAATCACCCGGCTAATCTCTCACCTCCCATGGGATGCTCGAATCAACGATCGAGCATCCCTGGAAAACCGTGCGGCGTACGTCTCAGATGTACGCCTCACAGACTTCCACCTTCGAAAGAAAGGGACAATGAACTTCCTACACATCCTTGCGATCTTCGCCGTTTTGACCGTTACCTTCGCATGCGTGCGCATGGCACAGTACCAATGCCAATCCCGGCGCTGGCGTCGGGAACACAGGAACTTTCGCATTCTCCGCGCAGAAGACGTCGTGCGATTCGCAATCCCCAAATCCGTCGTGCTTACGAGCATGGCATGGATCACGGTCGCGGATCCGATCATCGCCCTCCTGCTCGCAGTGGCGATCATGGGCCACAAAACCTATCCCGTCCTCAATACGTAACTTCCAACAGATCACTTCAAACCGCGTTCGGGATGCCAACTCTGGTATCCCGGAACAACCGAGATCATCATCCATCAAGATGGTGGCCTCTGAGTTCAACCCTGCACCTTCGAAAGGAAGGCGGAAACATGACAAAGAAAGCTATCCTCACGGTACCGGCGATCATCGCTGGTCTGATCGGCATCTACGCACTCATCCACCTTGCGACGAGACGGCACGTGGAAGTGTATGTCGAATCACCATCCGTGCTCATGGCCGTCGAGTTGACGGTTGTAACCGAAGACGGCGAATCCCGAGAGGCCACGTGCACCAAGCACGGTCTCACGGGCAAGGCGTACTCCTGTGAGTACACCACCAACGACTCGGCGGTATGGGGCTGGACAGGCTATCCGGAGGAGATCAAGATCGCCATGCATACAACGGATGGCCAGCTCGAATGGCCGCGCGACCGGTGCAAACTGCCGCGTTACGCAGTCACTGCATATCTGAATGGCAAGACGGGGTCGTTGCAGCCCAAAGCGAACTACTGTTGCGGCTGCAACCGCACATTCGAATGGGCAACCGTATACCCTCAGTAGTACATCCCGACCTTCTCAGGAGCGACGCCATCATCGCGCCGCTCCTGAGGACAACCGAGATCATCATCCGTTTGATGGTGGGCTCGGCAGTTCCAAAAACAAAGCCGCTCCGTATGGCTGTGAAATTCGTCCGGAAGATCACTCTCCCCGATCGCCCGGTCGCGTTAAACGCGATAAGTCGCGTTGAATGCAACGAATCTTGCAGCCGTATGGGGCGGTTTTTTACATTGCGCATTACGCATTGCGAATTTCGCATTTTCTCAAACCCCGCTTTTTGCCGCAGACGGGCGGGAGGAGAAATACGCAATGCGTAATTCGAAATGCGTAATGCCACCCCCCTTTTCAGAATCTCCGTTCCATGATAGAGTAGCCCTACCGACAAATTGATTGATTATCCCGATTTGGTTACAAAAGGTTGCTCTAGGTACGAGTGTCGGATCTTCTCTGGACAATATTACGCTACATTGACATCCCCCGAAGCTCACAGAGCGATGGAGGATATCGAGTTTTCAGGACAACAGAAGACCGAAAAACCGAATTGAAGGTTTGCCTTTGTGTGATCGAACGGGCACGAATATATGATATATGTGCTTTATGTTGTTATCGGTGCGGCCATCGGCGGCGGCATCGGATGGTTCATCCGTGATCAGAAGGGAAAGAGCAATATCAACTCCGCGGAAGCCAAAGCGGTAAAAATCATCCAAGAGGCCGAGTCCAAAGAAAAGGACGTGCTTATTCGCGCCAAAGACAAGGCTGTTAAAATCCTCGAGGAAGCTCGTCTGGATCAGAAAAAATTGCTTGATGAAATGAGCGCGGAACGCATGGAGTTGAGCGAGCGTGAAAAAACGTTCAGTTCCAAACTCCTTGAGATCGATGAGCAGAAAAAGCAGATCGAAGCGAACGTGGCATCCATCGAAGCCAAAATGAAGGAAGTGGACGCCATGAAAGAGGAGGAGGTTAAAAAAATCGAAGAGGTGTCCGGCCTGAACAAAGATCAGGCGCTCGAACGCATCCTGCAGCTCGTGGAAGAGCAGAATCAGGATACGATCCTTTCGCGCATCAGGAAGCTGGATGAAGAATCGCAGGATGAAATCGACAAGAAAGCGAAGAACATCTTGGCCGTGGCCGTTCAGCGCCAGGCGGGAAGCCATGTGCAGGAGACCACGACGTCGTACGTGGAACTTCCGAGCGACGAGATGAAGGGACGCATCATCGGACGCGAAGGGAGAAACATCAAAGCGATCGAGCAGCTCACGGGCTGCGAGCTTATTGTGGATGAGACGCCGGGCATGCTCACGATCAGCGGATTTTCACCCATCCGCCGCCAAGTAGCCAAACGCGCGCTCACCAAGCTCATTAAGGACGGGCGCATCCATCCCGGACGCATCGAAGACGCGATTGGAGAAGCGAAGCGCGAACTCGCTCTGGACATGAAGAAAGCCGGAGAGGACGCCCTGTATGAACTCGGCATCTCGACCGCGGAACTCGATCCGAAGCTCATACAAATTTTGGGACGCATGAAGTACCGCACGAGCTACGGACAGAACGGACTCCTCCACTCCATCGAAGTCGCGAAGCTTTCGGTTGCGATCGGCGAACAGCTCGATGCGGATCTCAAAGTGTGCCGATTGGGCGGACTGCTCCATGACATCGGCAAAGCCGTTGACCATGATCTGCAGGGAGGCCACCCGGAGCTCGGACTTCAAATCCTGAAAAAATTCGGCATGTCCGAAGAAGTTTGCTACCAATCCATCGGACACCACGAGGACAAGCCGCGGACGCTCGAGGCCGTCATCGTCAAAGCGGCGGATGCCATCAGCGGCGCGCGGCCCGGTGCGCGCAAAGATTCGTTTGAGATGTACGTGAAGCGCCTTGAGGAACTCGAAAACGTCGTGAACAGCTTTGACGGCATTGAGCGTACGTATGCGATTCAAGCCGGACGCGAAATACGCGTGTTCGTGAACCCCTCGGAAATCGACGACCTGACTGCGGAAAAACTCGCACGCGATATTGCCGCCAAGCTGGAAGCGGAATTGAAATACCCGGGAGAAATCCGAGTGACGCTGATCCGGGAAAAACGGATCGTGGAGTACGCCCGGTAACTCAATTTCGCATTACGCATTGCGAATTTTCTCCTCCCCCGTTCTGTGACCAAGAGCCGCAATGCCGAATTGAACGGCAGAAAACGCATTTTAAAAAATGCGCAATGCGCAATGCGATATGCGTAATAACGATATGTTCCGCATCCTCTTCCTGGGCGACATCGTAGGCAAGCTCGGACGCAATGCGATCACGAAGGGGCTTTTTGATCTTAAAAAGAAGTACGAACCGGACGTAACGATTGCGAACGTCGAAAATCTTTCACACGGCGTGGGCATCTCCCCTTCCGGCATGGAAGAACTGGATCGTGCGGGGATTGATGCGTTCACATCCGGGAATCATGTTTGGGGAAACGACAGCGGAGTAGCTCTCCTTGACGATCCGGCATGGAGCCATCGCCTGATCCGGCCGGCGAACATGCGCCGCGGAGAACCGGGCAACGGATCAACGATCTACAAGACCGCCGGCGGAGTGCGCATCCTGCTCGTAAACCTGAGCGGCCAGCTTGCCATGCCGAATGATGAGGCGATTGAAAATCCGTTCCATGCGCTCGATACGATCTTGAAAGCGCATGAGGCTGACGAGCCGCAGATCATATTCGTTGATTTCCATGCGGAACTCACGGCGGAGAAGGAAGCGCTGGGACATCATGCGGACGGGCGCGTCGGAGCCGTTGTGGGCACGCATACGCACGTGCAGACCTCTGATGCGAAAATTCTCCCAGGAGGTACAGCCTACTGTACGGATATTGGGCGCGTCGGAGCAGCGGATTCGGTCCTCGGATTTGAAAAAAAGAGCGTACTAAAGCGATTTTTGACCGGAATGAAAACGCCATATGATCTGGAAACGAGCGGAAAAGCGGAAATGGACGGTATCCTCATTCAAATGAATCTGGATACCGGTATGGCGGAGAGGGTTGACCTCTTTCGTGAATTTGTTGTGGTTTAGCCAAAAAAGGAGTATTCTCCACCTGGATACGCCATTTAATCATTTGACCCGATTGGTCAACGTCATTTCTATGAATAAAGCCGAGCTCATAACGCATATTGCCGACGAAGTCGGCGTCACAAAAAAGCAGGCCGAAGACATGGTTGAAGCGTACGTAAAAATCGTTACCGAAACGCTCCAGAAGGGCGGAGAAGTAACCATCGCGGGATTCGGTGCGTTCATGTCCAAACAGCGAAAGGGGCGCACGGGAGTCAATCCCCAAAATCCAAGCGAAAAAATACAAATTCCCTCGGTAACCGTGCCGAAATTTAAAGCGGGAAAGGGATTGAAGGACGCACTCAAAACAAAGAAGGAAGCGCCCGTTGACCTCCCTCCTCCTCCGCCAACGCCGCCGGAGAGCGAAGCGCCTGCACCGCCGGAACATCAAGCACCAAGCTTTTAAAAAAGAAAAAAGAGGCTCCTCGGAAACGGGGAGTTTTGTTGTGTTTGAATATGGGAATAGGAATACGGAAGACGGAGACGTTCGTCATTCCGTATTCCGTATTCCTATTCCAATCAGACCCTCAGCCCTAAACCAATGGATATGGTACAATATGCATACACGAATCTATGCCCATTGATACAAAATCAGGTTTATACCCTGTACTTAAAAAAGCGGAGGAGCTAAACGCTTCAGATGTCCACTGCATGGTCGGCCACCCCCCGATCTATCGCACAAACGGCGTCCTGCAGGCGCAAGATAAATTCCCGAAATTCACGGAAGCAACGCTCCTCAGGTATATTGAAGAAACGCTCAGCAAGGAGCAGCACGAACGTTTTCATACGCAGAAAGAACTTGATCGCTCCCTCGTCCTCCCGAGCGGAGAGCGGTTTCGCATCAACTTGTTTTGGGAGAAGGGCAATCCGGCGCTCGCCGCACGGTACATTCCGCAAGTCATTCCATCGCTCGACGATCTCCTCGCACCCGAAGCCGTGTATGACTTCGCAAAGAGCGATATGGGACTCGTGCTCGTCACCGGTCCGACCGGAGCGGGAAAATCCACGCTCCTCGCTTCCATGATCGAGGAAATCAACGCAACGGATAAGAGGCACATCCTTACGCTCGAGGATCCGATTGAATTCATGTATACCTCCAAAGAGAGCGTCATTGCTCAACGTGAATACGGGAGCGACTTTTTGAGCTTTGAAGAAGGGCTGAAACACGTGCTTCGCCAGGATCCGGACGTTATTCTCGTTGGCGAAATGCGGAACCTCGAAACGATCAGCGCAGCCATCACGCTCGCGGAAACCGGCCACCTCGTGTTCGCCACCCTCCATACGAACAGCGCACCGGAAACGATCGATCGTATCGTGAACGTGTTCCCCTCGGACCAGCAACAGCAGATCCGTCTTCAGCTCGCCATGGTTCTTGCCGGCGTCATCTCGCAAATCCTCATTCCGAAAGTAGACGGGACGCAAATCGCCGCGCACGAAGTCCTCGTGAACAATGTGGCCATCGGCAACCTCATTCGGGAAAGTAAAACGAACCAGATTCAAAACGTGCTCTACTCTTCGCCGGATGAACACATGAACACGCTGGATCAGGAACTCAAATGGCTGCTCGGTGAAGGATTCATCAATCGCGAAACAGCCATGGCGCACGCCAGAAATCCGGAAATATTGGAATAGACGTTGCGAGAAACAAGGAACAAGATACAAGGAACAAATAAATTCCAATATTCAAATTTCAAATTTCAAACCTCTCACGTAAAGCACGTGCTCTAAAAAGAGAGTTTGAAGCATGAACATTGCGTATTGGATTTTATTTGTTCCTTGGAACGTGTAACGTGTTCCTTGGACGAAGAACACTCCTAACGTCTCGGGAGTGTTTTTCGTTCCGTTCCAACGATGTATTACGGATAGAACCCCGCGGGGAAATAGCAGTAATTGAAATCCGCTGCGTAAATATTTACATCGCTTCCGGTTGTCACGGACTTCAGTCCACCGCATCACGAATGAAACCATCCGCAGGCCCGGATGCTCAAAATGGAAAATCCGAAGGGCTCTTGCCGAGTTTATAGAGCAATGTCGTAGTGCCGCTTATGACTACCTTTCCGCATGTTCCCCCGTCTCCGCCGTCCACAATTCTGTCGATTTCCGTTTGAAGATTTGCCGAAAGGCCGAAGTAAATATTTACTCCTTTTAAGACGCCCGTATCACATCCGTCACCATCTGCATCAAAAGTGTCGCCGTCACTGTCAAACCTAGGTGCATTTCCGTCAAACGTGGGAGCTTTGCCAATGTAGTTTGAAAAATTCGTGCCTGCGATCACAGTCGCGATCGTCGGATTGGCACCGACGCCAAGCTCTGTTTCCGTCCACCACGTCGTCCGCCCGGACTCATCCGCGAACATTGTGAAGGCCTTTTCAAGGCTTTTAAGATCAGCGACAATCGCAGTGGCCTCTGCCTTCATCTGCGCGTTTCCAAATGCGACCACAGCCATGGTGGCCAAAAGGCCGATGATGGCAATAACGACCAAAAGCTCAATGAGCGTGAATCCCCTTTTCTCAAACATGAGAAACATTCTATCATTTTTTAGCTGAAATTATAAATAAAGTCTGAAAAAATCTTCCGTTCAGAACGATAAAATTAAAAAAGAGAAATTCGTCATTCGAGACCCCTGCCGGCGGGCGGGCGTCAATTATTCCTCCTTCACGTACGCCTCCACCTCTTCCCGTATGCCTTCGATCTTGATGAGGCGCGTTTCATCCGAGCCTCGCTGGCGCCACTCCGCGGAATCTTCTGCGAGCGTTTTTTTGGATACGACGAGGCGGAGCGGAATGCCGATGAGATCCGCGTCCGCGAACTTCTCGCCGGCCGAAACGTCCGATCGGTCATCCCAGAGGACCTCGATGCCGCAACACTTCTCCAAATCATCCGCAATGCCTTCCGCAACGGAGCGAACGCGCTCATTCATCTCTTCATCGTTCGAGGTAATACTCACGAGATGAACGGGGTACGGAGCTACGGACTTCGGCCAGATCATGCCCGCATCATCGTGCGATGCTTCGACGATCGACCCCATGACGCGTGACGGGCCGATGCCGTAGCATCCCATCTGAACGGGTTTGCGCTCCCCGCTCTCATCCGTAAACGTCATGTCGAACGCTTCCGTGTACTTCGTCTTGAGTTTGAAGATGTTTCCGACCTCAACCGCTTTCATTTCCTTGACCTTCCCCGATCCGTCCGGCGCCGGATCCCCGTCCTTTATATCCGGCACGACCTCCTTGTTCCATGCGTAGTCCCCGGCCTCGTTCACGAAGATGGTGTCCTCCCCGCTCTCCGTGGGCATCTGAAACTCATGGCTGATCTTGGAAAACGACCCGCCGCTCGCTTCCGTGGGGATCGCGCGGATGCCGCAACGCGTGAACACACGCAAATAGGCTTCGAGCACCTTGTCATAGTACTCCTCAAGATCGTCGACGGACGCATGGAAGCTGTAGAGATCCTTCATGTTGAACTCGCGGCCGCGCAATATGCCGGACTTTGCGCGGAGCTCGTTCCGAAACTTATCCTGTATCTGATATACGGCCACGGGCAGGTCCTGGTACGAGTGCACGAACTTCTGCATGAGCGGCGTGATGATTTCCTCGTGCGTCCATCCGAGCCCCACGTCACGGTCTCCGGCGCCCCTGAACTGGAACATGACCTCCGGACCCGGGTCTTCCCACCGTCCGGTCTTCTTCCATGGCTCAGATGATAAAAGCGCCGGAAGGAGTACTTCCTGTCCGCCGATCGCATCCATTTCCTCGCGTACGATCTTTTGGATGTTCTTTAACACGCGAAGCCCGAGCGGGAGGTAGGAATACACTCCGGCCATGTGCTGGTCTACGAAGCCCGCCCGTGCGAGCAACCTGGCATTCGCACTCTCCGCGTCCTGAGGCGCTTCTTTGGTGGTTTTGGTAAACAGTTTGGTCATGCGCATACGAAGGATAGAGTAGCGGTTCGCGAGAGGCTCGGCAAGGGTTGGATAAAAAGAAACGCACGCTCGAGGCATTGAGCGTGCGTTCGTGCGGGACGTCGCATATAAGAAGTGAAACCCCGTCTGGAGAAGAGACAGCCTTAGATGCTTTCGATCAGGCTGTTAGCCCGCTGAAAGATGTTGTATGCGGCCATTTCCTCCGAAGACGGCGGCTTCTTGAGGAGGCGCATAGCCTTTTCAATGTCCGCAACGTATTTCGAAAGCACCTTGTTTGCTTTGGCTTTCAACTTGGAAGAAGACTTCGAGGCCGGGGAGCATAAAAGCTTGCGCAGGTCGCTTCCGATGATCCGAAATTTGACTCTCGTCTGCGGCGTGAACGTCTCGCATCGGGACAAGATGTTGGCATTCGTCACGATGACACGGCAGGCGTCGGCCAGCGATCCGAGATTCGGATCCTCCACGATCATGGTGGGCCGGTCCCTGTCGTATGGCGGCAGGGTCTCCCGCTCATGGTCAGCGGGCGACGAAGGCTCGTCTTCCGGCGGCTCCGTGGGGCGTTCGTGCAACGGAATAGCCGAGGGGTCTGTTGGGTTGTCCAATGGTCTCTCCTTTCGTTTGGTCCGTGACGTTCATACCACTAAACGCGGTCTTGGTCAAGCCGGGGGAAGAAAAAACCGGCTGTCCGATGAAAGACAGCCGGCGAGACAACGTACACACGCCGAAGCTCCTGAACTGGAGGATATGGGCTCCGAACGCGGAATGGACTGCTGGTAAGATGGCACGAAACGGCGATCTGGTCAAGCCGTGCGCGAGGTCGGTCGGAAGAGGGACTAAGAGGCCAATTCCTCGTCCTCGTGATAGGCCATATAGATACTTACGAACGATTCCTTCTCGATTGCCCGCCGGCTCGCTCCTGGCTTGGCCTTGACTAGGACGGGAAGGATGAGTTGAATCTGGCGTTGCATCGATGTTCATCCCACATAAGTCCACCCGCCAGGAAGTGCCGGCGGGTGGATGGTAGTGGCTCCTACTCCTGGAATCCGTAGCGCATGGCGCGTTCCGGGAACTGGTCGCTGTATTCGCTGACAAGCGACTCCGCGCGGGCGTTCTCCGCGTCGGTATGCACTGGGTAGAGGAGCATGCGATCTCCAGGAGGTGGCGCGGCCGTCACCACAGGCGCGAAGAGGCGGTCGTACGACTCGCCGTAGTATCGTGATCGCGCTGAGTCGATCACACCGGGACTCTCGCTCTCGATGTATCGCTCGAATTCATCATCCTTTTCTGGCTGTGCCATGATTCCTCCTTTTCGTGTAACGCCCTTCCGAAGGGCCTTGGGAAGGCCGAAGCGAGAGGGATCGCTTCGGCCTGCGTGAGGCCGGTCGGAAGAACTACAGACTTAGTCCATGCACCCTTCCGAATAAATCGTGAGGTACGGATCCCGTGCTTTAGGCTTCGCTTGAAGAAACAGCGCGCACCAATCCTGACCAACTTCAAGCGCTTCAGGCAAGACTCGAAGTCGTAATTGCCGCGGACTGCAGTCCCCAGACATAAGTTCCGGAACGTCTGGGAAAAGACGCCTGTAATACGTGCCGTAAAAGGCACGCCTCGCCACTAAGAGCGTCGATGCCACAAGTTTCTCAATTCTCTCGTTCAAGAACCTCTCGAACTCCTCATCCTTCTCTGGCTGTGCCATGATTCCTCCAAGCTCCTTCGAAGAATTGTGAATGTGCGCCTTGACCGAACGCGTTCCGAAGGGCCTTGGGAAGGCCGAAGCGAGAGTGGTCGCTTCGGCCTGCGTGAGGCCGGTCGGAAAGACTCTTCAAGAATCAAACACCCTTCAAGCGCTGGCGATAATATTTCTCTATGAGTTCATGAGCGCCAACCAACAATTTAGTAGACGGTGGTGCATGCAAACCCTTTTTCACCGACCGCAGCTCTTGAGGCCGCTCTTCAAATGGACGATGAGCATACCAATGAAGAAGGAGTTGCCTTTTAGCTTCAGCACATATCTCGGGCTCTACACCTTCACTTATATTCCCAAATAATTCTGCGTCAAAACTTGGAGTGCTTGGTCTTTTTTCATTTTGTGCCATCGTCTACCTTCTTTTCTTTATTTCTGAAAGGCCTTGGGAAGGCCGAAGCGAGAGTGGTCGCTTCGGCCTGCGTGAGGCCGGTCGGAATCTAGAGACCGTTCTCATCGAGGAAACCGAGTACGAGATCGACAATCCTCCTCACCTCGCCTGCTTGAAGCTGTCGGTTTCCCACGGAACTGTCGAACTGCTCCGGGTGGTCGTAGAAACCGACGCGCGCAAACGCCTGAAGTTCGGGCGGTTCGTTTTCAATGAGCTTTTCGAAGGCATCGTTGGGATACAGGCGTGGATCTCTAGCATTCATCTCTCTTCTCCTTTTTTCGAGCTTTTTTCGACAAGCCTTGGGAAGGCCGAAGCGAGAGGGATCGCTTCGGCCTGCGTGAGGCCGGTCGGAAGACGTTTATCTTCATGAAGCATAGTAACTCCGAATGAGCTGGTTGATCCTACTCAATGTATTCGGATCTGGAATTGGCTGCCGACTCGCTCGCGCGCGAGCTCTAGAACCGTCTTCTAAGCTTGGCGGGCGTTCGTCTGTTGCCTCAGGTCGTGCAAGCATCTGCGCCTCGCGGACGAGGATCCTCCGCGCAGTAGCGACAACTTCGCGATTGGATTCTGTTGCGCTGACTCTCTCAAATACTGAACCATCGAATGGCAGGAATGCTTCTTTGTTTGCCATAACTCCTCCAATCCCCCTCCAGAAATTGTGAACGCGCGCCTTGACCGAGCGCTTCCGAAGGGCCTTGGGAAGGCCGAAGCGGGAGTGGTCGCTTCGGCCTGCGTGAGGCACTTCGGAGGTGTACGTTCAGCACCGCGTGAACCCGCACTCCTCCAGCTTGGCCATCGCAAATCTGAACGCGCGCCTAATATCCTCCATTGGAACATGGCACCGAACGACATGGGGCACGTGATCTTCGTAGAAGACCGAGCGCGCTTCGTCCTCTAACTCATCATGGAACTTTGTGTTCGGCCAAGTCGTGGAAATGAACGAACGGAGGTCCTTTTCGAACTGATCATCTGGGAACGTCGGGTGTGTGAACTCCTCATTCTTTTCTGGCTGTGCCATGATCTCTCCTAGATCCTCCGAAGAATTGTGAACGTGCGCCTTGACCGAGCGCTTCCGAAGGGCCTTGAGGAGGCCGAAGCGAGAGTGATCGCTTCGGCCTGCGTGAGGCTCCGCGGAATCGCGGACATATACAAATTAGATGCCGGATAACTTCTTCACACCTGCCTTTCCTTGTTCAGAGCCGCGACCACATTCACAGCTTCAGGATGTTTTTGCTTGGCGACTCCGGACCGATATAGCTGAACAAGCGCATCCTCCGCATCCCGCAAAACAAAATGGGTTAGCTCTCCCGTGTGCAGATCAAAAACCCGTAGACCTCTCACTGATTGAGCGAAACACGTAGGATAATCGAACACGCAGCCATCCTCACTCGCAAATGGCGCCTCAAGCGTTACAATCACGCCTCCGGACGCCTTATGATTTATCATGCGCCCCTTCAGCAGAACGCCCTCATGCGACACTTGAATGATTCGATCCACGCTGTTCATTCGTTCATATGCCGCAGTTCGCAATACCTTTGCACCACGTATCTGTTCCTGATGATGTTTCTTGCATGCTTTATGCGCGTAGAGGCGAACTGCCGCTTCCCCCTGCTCCTGCACCTCCACTGGAACAAAACCAATATCACCTTGGTGCAAGTCTAGAAGACCGCTGGCAAACCGCCCGAGATCACCGAGATCTTCCAGGTAAGAGGTGTACTTCGCCCCGATTCGTCCGTCTTTTTGGTAGAATCGAATGTTCATGATTCCTCCTTTTCGTGTAACGCCCTTCCGAAGGGCCTTGGGAAGGCCGAAGCGAGAGAGTTCGCTTCGGCCTGCGTGAGGCCGGTCGGAAGATATTCTTCTAATTGAATTGCAAGCAGCGCTTCTTGAATTCTGCCTCTGCAAACTCAAATATCAGATTGGTATCACCTATCGGAATGAGTCTCCAAGCGCTGCGAGGTTCATAGTTCTTATAGAAATGTAACCGCGCTGCATCCTTAAGCTCTGTCTTGATAGGCGATCGTGGCCACCTGTCCTGTATGAGAGCTTGAAGATCCGATTCAAATTTCTCATCAGGATAGGTTGGACGCATGAACTCCTCACCCTTCTTTGGCCGTGTCATGGTTCCTCCTTTTTAGGCTGCATGTGGGCAGTTCCGCCACCTTGGGTGGACCTGATGAACATGGCACTTGCATTCGAATTGATGCGCGTGCTGTTTGCAATCGATCTCGTACGCGCGCCGGTAGCAATTGAAGGCATGGAGCACAGCGTCGAAATCCTTTTGGGGCATTTTCGCCAGCTTCTTGGCCACACCGATCAATTCCGGCATACCTCTGGCGCTGAACACCTCCGCCGCACCGAGTTCCATGGAAGAGGATACGGGACACCGGAACGCCTGCATGATCATGTCGAAATCCGCCTTGGTTTCGCGCGCCACCTTATCGGCAACGCCGAACAGTTCCGGCATGCCCATGGCGTGAAGGGTCCCGGAGGCATTGAGCTGCAGAGCGGACGAAAGACGTGAAAACATGGTTGCTCTCCTTTGTCGAAGGTACGGTGTCAGGATACGAATATGCCAAGAGAGAGACAAAATATTTCGATACGTCTGTCTATGTATAAAGTAAATTTGCTTATTTTAGCAAAATAATCTATAGTAAA
>Ga0307430_1000878_pt1 | contig 23959 bp, 21 predicted proteins | sample SalMarWE160130MG_FD_202159 | JGI IMG/M metagenome (GOLD analysis project Ga0307430, IMG submission 202159) | Salt marsh sediment microbial communities from the Plum Island Ecosystem LTER, Massachusetts, United States - WE1603-130 | ecosystem: Environmental > Aquatic > Marine > Intertidal zone >...
GCTTCCCACGGGCTTGCGCCCGAGGCTACTGCCAATCGCCGCTACGCGGCTCACACGGAACGACACCACGTGCATGCGTTGTGAGAAATGCGGGCTAGCGCTTATGGGATGCTAAACTGGGCTTCTCTATGAAGTCCCTTCGGGACAGGCGCCTTCGGAGTGGTGTCTGGGCTTTTTCAACAGGGCCGGTGGACTGTGGCGGCACTGTGTTCTTGCCGAGATGGTTCTGTTGCGGTAGGCTGGACTGTCAGCCTGACGGGCTGGTTGGGCGGCTGGCAACACGGCATGCCGCGAAGCAGCTTCAGGATGGAAGCGATGGCCCCCGACAGCGAGCATCCGGATCGGCCGATTCTTCGCGACCGGCTTGCCCTGGACAGGACGAAGCTGGCCAACGAGCGAACGCTGCTGGCCTATCTGCGCACGACGATTGTGCTGGTGCTCGCCGGCGTGACGGCGCTCAAGCTGTTTCCGAAGGAGCTCGCGATAGTCGTTATTGCGGGCGTCCTGCTCGTCGTGGGGTTCACCACGGGCGCCATCGGCGCGGTGCATTTCCTGAAGACCCACCGCCGCATGAACCGATGGAGTCGCCGCCTGGACACTGCGCCGCGGCCCGGCCCCCCGCCAGATGGTCGGGTTTAGGAGTGCCATGCAACGTGCCCGACGAAGAGCCTGAGCTCCCAGAGCAGACTGCCCGAAAGAGCGCGATTCCGTCAGACGTGCGCACGTTCCTGCGCATGGTCAGAAGCTCTCGCGTTGTCGAGCAAGCGAAGGCGCCCCAACCGCACATCCTGCTGGTGCTTGTTCTGTATTTGATCCCAGTGATTCTCCTGAGATGGTGTACTCTGGTCCTGATGCACATTCCGTCGTTCGCGCGTGTCTGTGCTGCCCATCCGCAGTCCTACAGCGCGGTGTACTTCTCTCTGCAAATGGCGATCTCGCTTTCTCTTGTCATCTACTTTGGACGGCGGTACTCGACGGCGCTGCACAGCGCTGGGGCCAGGGTCGGCAAACGGCAACTCAGGTTCGCCGCTCTCGTGTTCCTCCCGCTTATTGCCTGGTACCTGTTTGAGCTGCCCAGGTTCTTCATGGGTCTCGACTGGCTGATGCAGCTTCCGAGGGGGCCCGAGTGGACCGCGGCGATTGCCGATGTTCATGAACAGGTCTGGGGTCGATTGAGCTACGATCCCTCTCTCACGGGTGTCATCTTCACCTCCGTGCTGAGCCTGGTTTTTCCAGCTCTTGAGGAGATCGTTTTCACGGGCTTCCTGGGCAACTTCATCGCCAGGCGGGCCGGTCTCGCGGCGGCGCTCCTAGTGACCCCGTGCGTGTTCGCGGTTGCGCACATCCCGGGATTCGGGTTTGGGAGGCATCTGATAGGCCTCTTATGCGCCGGCGCCTGCTTCATGCTCATTCGGGTGCTCACGGGCAGCGTGCGTTATTCCATCGCGGCACACGTCCTGCTGAACGTGGTCATCTTCGTTCCGAAGTGGATCGTCGCCGCTGTGTATTTCTCAGCAGGTGGTGGTTGAGAGGGAACGAGCCCTATGGCGGAGAGGGGGGGATTCGAACCCCCGGTGCCCTTTCGGGCACAGACGATTTCCAATCGTCTTCCTTCGGCCTCTCGGACACCTCTCCGGTCGATGGCTAAGGGCGTGGCCCATCCTCTGATTGACTGTCGACGCCGGATGATTCGATGTCGGCAATGATGCGTTGGGCGCGCTCGAGGTCGCGGGCAAAGACCTGGATCTCGCCCCAGCCGGCATGGCCCGGATCCTGGCTGATGCCGTCGAGCATGCTGTCGTGGTACGAGAGGATATTGCACCTGATGCCTTCGCTCTTGAGGAACGACTTGAGCCGGATGGCCTCGGTCTCCTCGAGGACGGTCTTGGCGGCGACGAGGTCTGTGGGCTCGGTCACAGGATGCCCTCCTTGTGGGTCGAGGGCAGTCTAGCGGCGCCGGACGGGCGGTTCAAGCGGGAAGGGGCGGCAGGCGCGCGGGTCGTGGCGTGGCGTTGGGCTTGCGTGCCGAGAGGTGTGGGCGGTATGGTCGGGCGCGATTGCTGAGCAGGAACACGAAGGAGGCGACGGACAATGGGGCAGGTCAGGTTGTTCTTAGGGGCGTTGCTGGTGGCGGCGTTGGTGGTCGGCGCCGGTGTGGCCGTGCGGGCCGACGTGACGATTACGATGGAGCAGGAGCTGAAGACGGCCGCGGGGACGCAAACGGCGACGCAAACGGCGACGGTAAAGCAGTACTACACGCCGACGAAGATGCGGAACGAGTTCGGCGAGGCGAGCGTCTCGATCGTGGATCTCGATGCGGCCCGGATGATCACGCTCATACCGGCGATGAAGACCTACATCGTGAAGACGCTTGAGGAGCTGAAGGCGCTGGTAGCCGCAGTGAAGATGCCCGAGCCGGAGGTCAGCGTCGAGAAGACAGATGAGACCGAGGAGATCAACGGGTACGACTGCCGCAAGTTCGTCGTGCGGATTGAGGTGCTCGGCAATGTGACGGTGACCGAGCAGTGGATGACGACGGAAGCCGAGGGGATCGAGGCCGTCCAGGAGTTCCAGGTGAACATGGGTGAGGCGTTCAAGGAGCTGCCGCAGTATACGGCCGACCTCGACGTGAAGAAGAAGTTCGCTGACGAAGGTCTTTTCCCGATCAAGACGGTGGTTCACATGCAGCGGCCGGACGGCGAGGTGACCCAGACGATGACGGTGACGAAGATCGAGGAGGGCGACCTCGACGACGAGGTGTTCGAGATTCCTGAAGGCTACACCGAGCAGACGTTCTGATCGCCCGCCGGCGGGCCCGGCCCGGGCCGTTCGCCGCGAGCACGCAGTCGGAAGCGTTCTTGCGCCGCGAGTAGCGCGCGCACGCGGTCGTGCGCGTCAGGCGAGGTGCTCGCGGCGTTTCCTTCTAAGGAAGGCGGGTTCTTCGAGGTCTTCGCCTCGGTAGATGGCCTTCTCGGCCTTGGTGCGCGCGACCGGCTTCGGGACGGCCTCCTGGGCGTTTTGGAACAGATCGGGGGCTTCTTTTTCGCTCTTTTTCTTTGCGCGTTCGCGTGCCCGGGCGGACTGGCTTTCGGCTTTGTCGTCGAGGCCGGTGGCGATGAGGGTGATGGCGACGTTGTCCTCGGCGCCGTCCTCGACGTTGTAGCCGAAGATGATGTTGGCGTCGGGCGCGGCGATCTCGCGGATGATCTGGGTCGCTTCGTTCAGCTCGTGCAGCTTGAGGTCGGCGCTGCACGTAAGGCTGATCAGCACGCCCTTGGCGCCGGTGATCTCGGTCTGCTCCATCATGGGGCTGCTGATCGCCTCGTGCATCGCCTGGGTGGCTTTGTCGGGGCCGTGTCCCTCGCCGAAGCCGAGTGCGGCGGCGCCCTTGATCGACATGACGGTGCGGAGGTGGGCGAAGTCGAGGTTCATCATGCCGGGCTTGAGGATGAGCGACGAGATGGCGCTGACGCTGCGGCACAGGACCTGGTCGGTGATGCGGAACGCCTCGACGACGGTGAGGTTCGTGCCGGCGATCTCGAACAGGCGCTGGTTGGGGATCGTCATGACGGTCTCGATGGTCGAGCGGAGCTCGCGCAGGCCGTCGTCGGCGTTGCGCTGTTTGATGCTGCCCTCGAATAGGAACGGCTTGGTGACGATGGCGATGGTCAGGATGCCGCGGTCGCGCGCGATGCGGGCGATCACGGGCGTGGCGCCGGTGCCCGTGCCGCCGCCGAGGCCGGCGGTGAGGAAAATGATCTCGGCGTCCTCGAGGATCTCGGTGATGGCGTCCTCGTCTTCTTCGGCGGCCTTGCGGCCGATCTCGGGGTCGCCGCCGGCGCCGAGGCCGAAGGTGACGTTGCGGCCGATCTGGACGCGCTCGCGCGCCATGCATGTCGAGAGGGCCTGCATGTCGGTGTTCACGGCGATGTAGTCGACGCCCTCGATGTCGGAGGCGATCATCTTGTTGAGGGCGTTGCAGCCGGCGCCGCCGATGCCGATCACCTTGATGCGCGCGCCCTTGTCTTGCGTGTCGACGAATTCGAGTGCCATTGGAGTTGTCCCTCCTTAGAGCCCAGCGATCTTGAGGCGCTGTTTGACCGAGGTCCACATGCGCTTGGCGAAGCCTTGCACGACGTGTAGTGCGTTGCCGGCGTGGCCGATGATCTCGTTCGATTCGCGGAACTCGAGCCCGTACTCGGCCAGGCCCACGGCGGTGGCGTACATCGGGCTATCGATCTGCTCGGCGTTGCCCACGATCTCCAGCGGCCGGCCCACCCGCGTGCTCATGTTGTTGAAGACGCTGCGCGCGAGGTCGCGGCTGCCTTTGAGCATGCACATGCCGCCGGTGAGCACGATGCCCGAGCCGACGAGGTGGCCGCAGTCGCTCCGCTCGATGGCCTCCTTGGCGATCTGGAGGATCTCGCGGAAGCGCGCCTCGACGATGTCGGCGAGCAGCCGGGCCGACTCGTCGCGCGGCTTGGTGTCGAGCGTGCCGGGCAGGGTGAAGATCTCGTCCTCCTTGACGTGGCTTGGCATGGCGTGGCCGTGCTTGATCTTGATCTCCTCGGCCTTCGACGGCGGGATGCGCAGGATGCGCGAGATGTCGCGGCTGATGTCGTCGCCGCCGAGGCCGAGCACGCCGCTGAACTGGAGCGCGCCGTCGCTGTAGAGGGCGAAGTCGCTCGTGCCGCCGCCGATGTCGATCAGGATGACGCCGACCTCCTTGTCGGTGTTCGTGAGCGCTGCCTGGCTTGCTGCGATCGGCTGGAAGACGACGTCCTCGACCTCGAAGCCCGCCTTGTTGATGCACTTGACGAGGTTCTGGGCCGAGAGCAGCGCGCCGGTCACAAGGTGGACGAGGACCTCGATCCGGCGGCCGCACAGGCCGCGCGGGTCGCGGATGTCGCTCACGCCGTCGACGACGTAGCCGGCCGGGACGGCGTGCAGGATCTCGCGGTCGATCGAGCGGGCCAACGCCTGCGCCGACTCGATCGCGCGGTCGATGTCGGCCTGCGTGATCTCGTTCGAGTCGGTCTCGATCGGCGCGACGCCGCGGGCGTTCCGCGTCTGGATATGGTCGCCGGTGATGCCGGCGAACACCGAGTGGATCTCGGTGTCGGAGACGCGTTCGGCCTCCTCGACCGCGTCGACGATCGAGGCGACGGTCTCCTCGACGTCGACGATCTCGCCCCGGCGCAAGCCTCGTGACGGCGCGGTGCCGACGCCGAGGACGCGGGCGCGCCCTTCCTCAGCGGGTTCGGCCACGACGGCGCACGTCTTGGTGGTGCCGACATCGAGTCCGACGACGATGTTTCGACGCCATCGCATTGTGCCAACTCCCTTTGACTCCGCCAGCTCCATTCTCCTTTCGCCAGACCTCGCCTCGCGAGCCCTCGTCGTGCGAAGCCTCCTCGTGCGAGGCCTCGTCGTGTGTCGTGACTGGTTCGTCGCTTAGAGCGCGACCCGCTGCACGCGGAGGTCTACCTTTCGCTTGTCGATCGGTTCGGCCAGTCGCAGCAATGCCTTTTCGAGCCGGGCGAGGCGCTGGCCGAACTCGCCGTCGCCGAGCATGAACACGGTGCCCTTCGGGGTTTTCGGGCTCACCTTGGCGCGGAGCTGGACGTTGCGCAGGTTGTGCACGTCGACGAGCTCGATCGGCATGAGGGACGGGATCGACGATGCCTGACACAGGCGCAGCACCTGAAGCCCCGCGCTCAGCTTCTCGTCGTCGATCCGCATGCCCGGCTTCGGATTTTTGATCTTGAGATAGACCCCCTCTACGAGGGGGAGAATCTCCGCCGCCTGAGCCTCTGTCAAGAGAAAGCCGTCGCGACTGACGAGGAACTCCTTGCGTGCGATGCGCAGCCGCGCGATGGGCACGCGCTCGACGACGCGCACGACGATTGTGTTCGGCAGCACGCGCGTGACGGTCGCGTCGCGGATCATCGGGCTGTCGATCAGGTCGCGCCGGGCGTTGTTGATACGGTACTCGAGGATGGGCCGGCCCGGCTCGAGGCCGGCGATGCGGCGGATCCCGTCGGGTGTGAGCAGCGACGCGCCGTCGATGCGGATGTGCTTGACGATGTACTCGGGCGCCCGGTGCAGCCGGACGACAAGCCAAAATGCGCCGGCGCCGAGCAGCAGCAGAACGAGCACGGCGGTGAGCGCGTGCACGAGCCCGGGGCTGACGCGGCGCGGCGGACTGCTCGAGCGCTTGCGCGTGGTCTTGGCGGGGCGCGCGCGCATCGTGGTCAAATGCGGTCGAGCGGCGTATCGTGGCCTGTGCTGCCTGCGGCGCATCATTGCTCCTCCACGACGTGGACGCTCGGGCTCGCGGACGCCTGGCGGTGGTGCTCGAGGCCGAGCTCGATGAGCCGATCGAGCAGCGCGGAGTAGGGCAGGCCGCTCGCTTGCCACAGCTTCGGGTACATGCTGATCGTCGTGAAGCCCGGGATGGTGTTGAGCTCGTTGAGATAGATGCGGCCGCTGTCGCGGCCGAGGAAGAAGTCGGCACGCGCCATGCCGCAGCAGTCGAGGATGCGGAACGCCTCGACGGCGATGCGCTGGATTTCGGTCTGCTGTGGCGGATCGATGGGCGCGGGGATCACGAGCTCGGACCGATCGTCGATGTACTTCGCCTCGTAGTCGTACCACTCGTGGCAGGGGACGATCTCGCCGCAGACGCTCGCGGCGGGCTCGTCGTTGCCGAGCACGCTGCACTCGATCTCGCGCGCGTCGACGGCCGCCTCGACGAGGATGGTGCGGTCGTACTCGGCCGCGGCGTCGAGGCCGTCGCGCAGCTCGGCCGCAGTGTGCGCCTTCGTGATGCCGACGCTCGAGCCGAGGTTCGCCGGCTTAACGAAGCACGGCGGGCCGATCTGGTCGAGCAGCTCGCTGACGACGGCCTCGGGCTCGGCGATCCAGCGCGGGCGGCGCACCTGGACAAACGGCACGATGGGCAGGCCGTGATGGGCGAAGAGTTGCTTGGCGACGGCCTTGTTCATCGCAAGGGCCGAGCCGAGGACGCCGGCGCCGACGTATGGGACGTTGAGCATCTCGAACAGCCCCTGGATGGTGCCGTCCTCGCCATACGGGCCGTGGAGCACGGGGAAGATGATGTCGTAGGTGCGCAGCAGCGCGAGCGCGTTCGCCGTATCCGTGCCGTGCGACAACTCGCTGAAGTCGAGGGGCGCGACGTCCGGCACCCACTCGCCCTGCTTGGTGATGCCGATGGTGCCGACGTCGTACTTCGTGCGGTCGAGGGCGCTGCTCACGGAGATCGCCGAGCGGATCGACACCTCGTGCTCGCCGGAGCGGCCGCCGAAGACGATGCAGACGCGTCGCTTGCCGTCATGTGGTTGTTCAGTGGACATGGGTCTGCTTCTCACGAAGTGTGGTGACGAGCTGCGTTGCCACGGTGTGGATGTCGCCAGCACCCATCGTCACGACGAGGTCGCCGGGTCGCACCATGGCGGCGAGCTCGTCGGCGAGGGACTCCATCGTCTCGAGATAACGGACCGGCGGCCGGCCGTGCTTCTTGACCGCCTCGAAGATCATGGTGCCGTCGACGCCGGCGAGCGGCTCCTCGAACGCGCTGTAGATGTCGGTTAGCAGCAGCTCGTCGCAGTCCTCGAACGCGTCGGAGAAATGCTCGTGCAGGTGCAGCGTGCGGCTGTAGCGGTGCGGCTGGAACACGCCGAGGATGCGGCGTGACGGATCAATCGAGCGCGCACACGCGAGCGTGGCCCGGATCTCGCTCGGATGATGCGCGTAATCGTCGATCACGAGCACGTCGTCGACGTGGCCGACCACCTCGAAGCGGCGTCGGACGCCGCGGAACTGCTTCAGCGCCTGACGGGCCTTCTCGAGCGGCGCGCTGCACTCGAGCCCGAGGGCGATCGGCGCAAGCGAGTTGAGCACGTTGTGCCGCCCGGGCACCTTGAGGTGGATGGTGCCGAGGTTGTGTCCTTCGACGCTCAGCTCGTATGACGAGCCGAACCCTTCGGCGTGCACGGCGTGGGCGGCGACTTCGGCGTCGTCGCTGAAGCCGTACCCGACCGCGCGGCACGGCGCGGACGCGGCGACGGTGCGGACCGTGTCGTCCTCGAGGCAGTAGTAGAGGATCCCGTCGGGCGGCAGGGAGCGCACGAAGGTCCGGAACAGCTCGACGATCTGTTCGAGGTCCTGGAAGTAGCCGAGGTGGTCCTCCTCGATGTTGGTGAGGATCGCGTACCGGGCCGGGAGCTCGACGAGCGAGCCGTCGCTCTCGTCGCCCTCGGCGATGAAGTACTTGCTGCCGCCGCAGCGCACGTTGCCGTCGAGGGCGTCGACCTCGCCGCCGACGACGGCGGAAGGGTCGAGGCCGGCTTCGGCGAAGATGAGGGCCGTCATGGCCGTCGTCGTGGTCTTGCCGTGCGTGCCGGAGATGACGATGCCGGTGCTGTCCTCCATGGCGCGGGCGAGCATCGCGGCGCGATGAATCTGCGTGAGCCCGCGCTTGCGGGCGGCCAGTCGCTCGGGGTTGTCGTAGCTCACGGCCGAGGAGTAGACGACGATCGGTTGCCCGACGAGGTGTTTCGGGTGGTGGCCGATGGCGATCTCGGCGCCGGTGCGCGCGAGCTTCTCGAGCATGGCGCTCTCTCTCGCGTCGGTGCCGGAGACTCGCCAGCCCCGGCGCAACAGGATCTGCGCGATCGCGCTCATGCCGATGCCGCCGATACCGATGAAGTGCGCGTGAGGTCGGGTGTGGTGCGTCATTCGAGGCGTCAATCCCCCTTGGTTGCTCGTGTTGTCAGCCGCAGTATGGCACGACAGGCCGCCAGACGCAGTATCGGTCTTTCACTGCTCGCGTAGGTAGCGGCCGTCTTCGCGGCGGGCGGTCCGGCGCACGCGCCAAGCGCGTCGAGCAGCGCGGCCCACACCTCCGGCAGGTTGAGCGCGTGGCTCTTCGCGTACGGTCGCTCGCGCAGCAGTTCCTCGATCAGGAGGCCGCCCGCGGCGCTGCCGCTCAGCCCGAGCGCGCGGAGCTCGTCGAGCAACTGCTTGACGGGCGCGCCCGGATCGGGATGGCGGATCGACTCGATCAGGATGCGTTCAAGCGCCTCACCGTCGACGAGGGCGACGACTTCGGGCGGCGCGTCGATCCGCTTGCGCTTGCCGAGCTGCAGCAGGCACAGCGGCACGGCGCTGTCGGGGTCGCCCAGTTCGGCCAGGGCGATGGCGCAGGCGTCGCGGACGGGGCGGCTGCGGGCATCGGCGCCGCGACGTGCGAGGCGCTCGGCAAGCATTCTGAGCGCCGGCAGGGCGCTCTGGGTGCCGACGCGCGCGAGCGCCGTGGCAGCGGCGGCCTGCACGTCCCAGGACGGGTCCTGCACGAGCGAGATGAGCGTCTCGGCGTGCTCGCGCGCGTTGAGCCGCCCGAGCAGGATGGCCGCGGTCGCGCGCAGGTGAGGGCTCTCGTCGGTGCACGCCTCGACGAGGGCCGGCACAACGTCGTCGGCCTCGCACGCGGCGAGGAGCGCCGCGATCTCGTCGAGGTCTTGCTCGGTTGTGGGCTGCTTGAGGTGGTCGAGCAAGGCCGGTAGGTGCTGCGCCGGATCGACGCGCGCGAGCAGCCGCAGCGCGAGCCCCTCGTTGATCTGCGAGCCCTTGAGCTGCGCCACGAGCTTCGTGCCGGCTGCGTCGCCGAGACGGGCGAGCGACTTGGCCGCCTCGATGCGAACGTCGGCCTCGGGATCGTCGAGAAGCTTCTTCAGCGTCGGAACGGCGGTCTCGTCGCCGAGCGCGCCGAGGATCGACGCCGTCGCGAGGCGCACCCAGCGGTCCTTGTCGCCGGCGAAGCTCGTGAACGCGTCGGCCGCGGCGAAGTGGCTTGATCTGGCCATGGCCTGGATGGCGCGACGGCGGATCTGCGCGTCCGATCCGCCCGAGGCGTCGAGCACCACCTCGGCGCCGCGGTCGCCAAGGGCGAGGAGCGCGTCGCCGGCCGCGGCGGCGACCGACCACCGGATGTCCTCGGCGGTGCGGTGCTTCTCCGGTGCGATGAAGAGCGCGTGAAGCGTCGGGATCACCGTCTCGTCGCCGAGCCGGCGGAGGGCCCGGATCGCGATGACCTTGCTTGCGTTCGTGGGCGCCGATTCAAGCCGCTGCAGCAGAACGGCTGTGTGTTCGGGTCCGCCGTACCGGCCGAGGAGTTGGGCCGCCGCGTCGCGGACGGCCTGGCCCGCGTCTTTGTCGACGAGGACGATGTTCGCGAGCGCATCGAGCGCGTCGGCGCGCAGCGCGGCCGGATCGCCGTTGGCGAACGCGGTCCCGGCAAGCGGCAGCAGGGCGAGCGCGAGGATGCCGCACTGGCAGCGTGTTCTTCTTCTATGAGTGTTTCTGTTCATGTCATGTGTTGCTCGACGAGATCGGCGAGCCGCGGCGCGGCGTCGGGCCGTGCGAGCCGGCGCGCGCTGCGGGCCATCTCGCGGCGCGTCGGCTCGTCGAGCATCTGCGTGACGTACCCGACGAGCACGGTCGGCTCCAAGTCCGCTTGCGCCACGACGCGCGCTGCCCCGTGACGCTCGAGCACGTCGGCGTTGCGTGCCTGATGCGCTTCGGTCGCGTACGGATACGGCACAAGCAGGGCCGGCGTGGCCGTCACCGCAAGCTCGGCGACCGTTGCCGCCCCGGCCCGGCACAGCGCGCAGTCGGCCGCCGCGTAGGCGCGCGCCATGTCGGGCTCGAACGCCCGCACGGCGTGGGGCACCGAGCGTGCCTCGTACGCGGCCCGCACGGTCGCTTCGTCGTGCGCGCCGCACAGGTGCAGAACCTGGACGCGCGTGCTGAGCCCTTCGAGCTGCGTGAGCGACTCGCACACGACCTCGTTGAGGCGCTGCGCGCCCTGGCTGCCGCCCATGATGAGGAGGGTGAACGCGTCCTCGTCGAGGCCGTAGGCGCGCCGCGCGTCGCGCGCATCGGGCAGCTCGAGCAGCTCCTCGCGCACGGGCATGCCGATGAGTTCGACGGGGCACGGTGCCACGGCGCCGAGCGCGTCGCGGGCCTCGTCGAACTGCACCGCGACCGCGTCGGCGGTGCGCGCGAGCAGCCGGTTGGCCTTGCCCGGCAGCGCGTTGCTCTCGTGGATAATGACCGGCACGCGCCGCCGGTGCGCGGCGATAAGCGGTGCGACGCTCCCGTAGTTGCCGAAGCCGACGGCCACGTCGGGCCGCAGGCGCCGCACGAGCCGTCGCGAGGCGACGAGACCGCGCAGCAGTGCCCACGCGAACGGGACCATGCCGAGCAGGCCGCGGCGCGGCATGCCGCGTCCCGGCACGGCGTGCCACTCGAAGCCGGCATCGGTCACCGCGTTGCGCGCGGCGGTTCGGCCGCTGCCGACAAACGCGATGTGCGCTGTCGGACGGCGCCGCGCCAGCTCGCGGGAGAGCGCGATTGCCGGGAACAGGTGGCCGCCCGTGCCGCCACTTGCTACGAGCACTGTGGGCATCGGCCCGTGCCTCCCTTTCGTTCGAAAGAACCGGGCGCGCGGCTATGCACGCGCCAACCCATGTGTCTGAATCTGGACACCGTGCTGATGTCGCGGCACGCGCTCGGTGGCACGGCTCACGTTGAGCAGGATGCCCAGACCGACGAAGTTCATCAGAAGATTCGACCCGCCGAAACTGACGAACGGCAGGTTGAGTCCGGTGGCCGGCAGCGTCGAGCTCACCACGCCGAGATGGATGATCGCCTGCAAGCCGATCAGCGACGTGATGCCGACGGCCAGCAGCTTGCCGCGCAGGTCGGTGGTACGGAACGCGATTCGAAACCCGAGGATGACGAGCGCGACATAGAGGATCAGCAGAACGCAGATCCCGACGAAGCCGAACTCCTCGCCGATGATGGCGGCGATGAAGTCGTTGTGCGCGTAGGTCAGGTAGCCGAGCTTCTGGTGACTCTCGGCCAACCCGACGCCGAACGGGCCGCCCGAGCCGAGGGCGATGAGTGCCTGGTACTGCTGATACCCGCAGTCGTAGCGGTAGCGCACGGGGTCGAGCAGCGCCAGTATCCGGTTGATCTTGTACGGCGAGCGGAGGATCACAAGCCCGAGCGCCGGCAAACAGAGCAGTGCTGACCCGACGAGGTACCGCACAGGCACGCACCCGCAGAAGAGCATGATGCCGATCGAGCCGGCGATCAGCAGCGTCGTGCTCAGGTCCGGCTGGGCAATGATGAGCAGCAAGAAGACCGTGAGCACGCCTGCCAGCTCGACGAACGCGGGAAGCCGCTTAATGCGCCGCTGGCGCCTCGCCAGGGCGCCGGCAAAGAAGATGATCAAGCCGACCTTGACCATCTCGGCCGGCTGGAGCTCGAACCCGCCGAGCCGGATCCAGCGTCGGGCCGCGTTCTTGACGACGCTGAAGCCCGGCACATACACGAGCGCCAGAAGGCCGAGGCACCCGAGCAGGATCAACGCCCTGAAGCGCACGAGGAACTCGTAGCGCATGCCGGCGACGACGACGAGCGCCACGATGCTGATGCCCACCCAGACAAGCTGGCGCTTGAACAAGGAGTCGCCGGCCTCGTCCTGCCCAAGCACGCGCTGATAGGCACCGGAGTTGAGAATCATCACCAACCCGATGCCGATGAGCAGGGTGACGATCAGCAATATGAGCAGCCGCTCGCGTTCCATGCTATTCGGTCATCTCGCTCGCCGGTTTCGGGATCCGGATCGTGTCGCCCGCGCGGAGCGTCTTGGCGTCCGTGATCCCGTTCAGCTCCATGAGGATCTTCGTCGTGGTGTGATACGTGCGCGCGAGCTTCCAGATCGTGTCGCCCGGTTGCACTTCATAGTCGAACGTCTCGACTGTGCTCAGATCCACCGGCTCGTCGGGCGCCGTGATGCCCGTTGGCTCGGTGCCCGTTGTCTCCGTGACCGTCGGCTCGGTGATTGTCGTCTCACGCGGCGTTGTGACCGATTCGGTCGTCGCTGCGTCGAAGCCTTTCGTCGGGTTCGGGATCCAGAGCTCGCGTCCGGCGCGGATCAGCGTCGCGTCCTGGATGTCGTTCCGCTCGACGATCGCGTTGACCGTGACGCCGAACGTGCGCGAGATCTTCCAGAGGCTGTCGCCCGGCTGGACGACGTAGCGGACCTCGTTGGCGATCGTCGGCGTCTCGGTGACGACCGTGGGCATGTTTCCGACGACGGTCGGCGTCTCGATCGTGGTGATGTCGGGCTCGTCGACGTCGTAGTCGCCTTCCACGTCGAGGTCTTCGGCCTCGGTGACGGCGGGCGGGATGTCACCGTTTGTCTCGCGGGTGCGCGAGGTGCCGCAACTGCCCATCGAGACCAGGAGCAGCGCGAGCCCGACGTGGACGAGGACTACGATGATGATTGCGTCGCGTTTCGGCAGTGGCCGCTTTTCCATTGTTCCGTCTCCTGTTCCTCGGGTTTCGGTATTTCAGGTGCCGGTCGCTTCGGGGCAGGCCGACATCGCTTTCACACACTCTCTGAACCGGTCGCCGCGCTCGGCGTAGTCGCGGAACATGTCGAAGCTGGCGCACCCGGGCGAGAGCAGGACGGTGTCGCCGGGTTGTGCCGCGTCTCGCGCGAGCTCGACGGCCTCTTCGATCGATCCGGCGCGGACGCAGCGGGTGTCGCCGCCGAAGACGCGCTGCAGCTTCGGCGCGGCTTCGCCGATCAGCACGAGCGTCTTGACCGACGAGCGCACGGCGGGTCGCAGGGGCTCGAAGTCGAGCTTCTTGTCGAGTCCGCCGGCGATGAGCACGACGGGCGACGAGATTGCGTCGAGGGCCTTCGCGACCGCGGCCACGTTTGTTGCCTTCGAGTCGTTGACGTAGTGCACGCCGGTGTGCACGCCGACGAACTCGAGCCGGTGCGGCAAGCCACGGAAACGCCGCAGCCCGTCGAGTATGGCAGCGTCGTCGACGCCGAGCGACTCGGCCACGGCGATGACCGCCATCGCGTTGTGCAGGTTGTGGCGGCCCAGGAGGCGCCAGGCGCCGCCGAGCCGGTACCGCCGCTTGGGATGGCGGCCGACGACGGTGTCGCCGGCGAGGCGCAGGTCGCACATCTCTGACTCGCCGTACACAACGAGGTGCGGCTCGTCGGCGATTTGCCGGGGCCGCAGGCCCATCTCGACGACGGAGTCGTGCACGATAGCGACGTCGGCGCCGATCTGGTTCTCGAAGAGGCGCATCTTGGCCCGGGCGTACTCGCCCAAAGATTCGTAGCGGTCCATGTGGTCGGGCGCGACGTTGAGCAGCACGCCGACGTCGGGCCGGAACAGGTCGATGCGCTCGAGCTGGAACGAGCTCACCTCGAGCGCGAGGATGCCGTTGGCACCCACCGCGTTGATTTGCTCGATGAACGGCTCGCCGATGTTGCCGGCGATGGCGCACTCGATCCCGCCGGCCTCGAGCACGGTCCGGACGAGGTGGGTGACCGTCGTCTTGCCGTTCGTGCCGGTGATCGCGGCGATCCGGGCGGCGCAGTGGCGAAACGCCAACTCGAGTTCGCTGATGACGGGGATGCCACGCTCGTCGGCGAGGCGCACGGGCAGCACGCTCGGCGGCACGCCCGGGCTGAGCACGACGAGCTCGACGCCGTTGAGGAACGAGTCGGTGTGGCCGCCGAGCTCGACGCGCGCGCCGGCGTGGACAAGCTCGGCCTTGAGCGTGCGGAGGCGTTCGGTGTCGGCCGAGTCGGTCGCCGCGACGCGCGCGCCGCGGCCGAGCAAGAATCGCGCCGCGGCCTCACCGCTCGCACCGAGCCCAACGACGAGCACTGTCTTGTCGGTCAGTTCATTCATATCTTACTGGAGCTTGAGCGTGGCGAGGCTGATGAGCGCGAACGTGATTGCGATGATCCACAGCCTCACGGTGACCTTCGTCTCGCTCCACCCGCACATCTCGAAGTGGTGGTGCAGCGGCGACATCTTGAACAGTCGCCGGTGCTTCCATTTGAAGTAGCCGACCTGCAGGATGACCGAGACGGCCTCGAGCACGAAGATGCCGCCGGCGATCAGCAGCAGGAACTCCTTCTTGACGATCAGGGCCACCGTGCCGATGGCGCCGCCGAGTGCCAGGCTGCCGGTGTCGCCCATGAAGACTTGCGCCGGGTGCGCGTTGAACCACAAGAAGCCGAGGCCGGCGCCGATCATCGCGGCGAGAAAGATGACGAGCTCGCCGCTGCCGTTGATGAACTCGATGTTGAGATAGTCCGACAGCAGGAAGTTGCCGCTCAGGTAGCTGATGATGATGTAGACAAACGCGACGACGGTCGCGCAGCCGATGGCGAGCCCGTCGAGCCCGTCGGTCAGATTGACGGCGTTCGACGAGCCGGCGATCACGAGCACGGCGAGCAAGATGTAGAAGCCGCCGATCCAGGCCACGGGGTAGCGGTAGAACGGCACGAACAGCGTCTTCGGGTAGCCGCTGATCTTGTGCTTGTTGAGGATCGCCGGAACATCGGGCGTGACGCGCGTGCCATCGGCCGGTGCCTCGGTCTCGTCGGGCGCGAGTGCCGCAACGAGCTGGGGCCGGGTTGTCGAGTGCTCGCGTTTCGGCGCCGGCATGGCGACGAGCACGAGCCCGACCACCGCGCCGAGCACCACTTGCCAGGCGAGCTTCGTGCGTGCTCGGAGGCCCCTGCTGTTGCGGTGGCGGATCTTGAGGTAGTCGTCGATCGCGCCGAGCACGCCGAGCCAGAGCGTGGCGCCGACGACGAGCAGGACGAACGGGCCGAGGAAGTCGGCCCACAGCAGCGTCGGCACGACCATCGCGGCCACGATGAGCACGCCACCCATCGTCGGGGTGCCTTCCTTGTTGCGGTGCAGCGCGTGGAGCGGCGGGCATTCGTCCTTGCGGATCGGCTGGCCGATTTTGAGCGCGTACAGCTTCCGAATCAGCCACGGGCCGAGCAGGATGCTGACGGCCATGGCCGTGATCGCGGCGAGCCCCGCCCGAAACGACAGGTACTTGAAAACCCGCAACGGCAGGTCTTTCGCGTAGACTTCGAGTATGTGCTGATGCAGCCATGTCAGCAAGTAGTAGAGCATCGGGTTCTCTATCCGTGACGCGGCGCGGCGGTGCCGGCCGCGAGCTCGTCGACGATGCGTTCCATCTCGTTGGCGCGCGACCCCTTGATGAGCACCGCGTCGCCAGGCCTCAGTTCCTTCTGTAAGCACGCGGCCGCCTGCGCGACGCTGCCGCAGTCGGTGGCGCGGTCGGCCGGCATGCCGCTGCCGATCGCCGCCTCGGTGACGTGGCGCGCGTCGCCGCCGGTCGTGAGAAGCCTCTCGACACTGCGCTCGACGACGAGCCGGCCGAGCTCGCGGTGCGCGGCGAGGCTGTGTGCGCCAAGCTCGCGCATCTCGCCGCAGACGAAGACGCGCCGGCCCTCGACGGGCATTGCCTCGAACGTGAGCAGCGCGGCCCGCATCGATTCGGGATTCGCGTTGTACGCGTCGTTGATGAGCAGCGCGCCCCGCCATTCGTGCGGCTCGAAACGCATCGTTGGCAGCGTGAGCTTGCTCAGGCCGCGCACGGCCTCGTCGGGCTGCATGCCGAGCGCGCAGCACGTCGCGACGGCCGCGGCCGCGTTCAGTGCGTTGTGCTTGCCGGGGAACGGCAGCACGGTCTGAAACGATGGGCCACCGAAACAGGACAGCTCAGCCTCGGTGCCATCGCCGGTCTGACGCAGCGCGGTGAGGTGAACGTTAGCCTCGTCGGCCTCGCCGAACGTGACGCGGCGGCCGGTCCAGCGCTCGCCGATGCGGCGCACCCACTTGTCGTCGGCGTTCAGGACGGCCGTGCTCTTGGCATCGAGTGCGTCGAGGAGCTCGGCTTTCGCCTCCGCGATTGCCGCGACGGACCCGAAGAACTCGAGGTGGGCCGGAGTCACGTTGGTGATGACACCGACCTGCGGCTGCGCAATCGTGGCGAGCGATCGGATCTCGCCGGGTGCGCTCATGCCGATCTCGACGACGCCGAGCTCGGTTGTGTGGTCAATATCGAGAAGCGTGAGCGGGACGCCGACGTGGTTGTTGAATGAGCTCTTGTTCCTGATCGTTCTGAAACGCTGGGACGCGAGCGCAGCGATGAACTCCTTCGTTGTCGTCTTGCCGTTGCTGCCGGTGACGGCGACGACGGTGCAGGTGTGCCGCTGGCGATTGGCCCGGGCGACGTCCTGGAGGGCGCGGGTCGTGTTCTCGACGACGATTGCTGGCTGCTGCGCGCGGCCGTCGGGCAGACGGTCGGACTCGACGACGACGGCGGCTGCGCCGCGCGCGAACGCATCCGCGACGAACGCGTGGCCGTCGAACCGGTCGCCGACGAGGGCGACGAAGAGCTCGCCGGGCTGGATGGCGCGGCTGTCCGTCGAGATCGAGCCGATGCTCATCTCCGGCCGGCCACGGGCGAGGCGGCCTCGGGTCGCAGCGACGATGTCATCGAGCCGCATCGGGTCCACGGCAGATGCTCTCCTGGGACAACCCGTTGAGGATGGCGCGCGCGACCTCACGGTCGTCGAAGACAATGGTTTGGTTTCGGAACTGCTGGTACGTCTCGTGGCCCTTGCCGGCGATGAGGACGGTGTCGCCGGGACGGGCGAGGCCGATGGCGCGCTCGATGGCGGCCTTGCGATCGGGCTCGACCGCGTAGGCGTCGCCGGTGCTGTACGCGGTAACGATCTCGGCGATGATGGCGTCGGGCTCCTCGCTGCGCGGGTTGTCGGAGGTGATCACCGAGGTGTCCGAGAGTGCGTTCACCACGGCGCCCATCTTCGGCCGCTTGCCGGGGTCGCGGTCGCCGCCGCAGCCGAAGACGGTGATGATCTTGCCCGTGGTCACTTCGCGCAGGGCGACGAGCACGTTCTTGAGCGCGTCGTCGGTGTGCGCGTAGTCGACGACGATGGTCAGGCCGCAATCGTTGTCGATGAACTCGAGCCGGCCCGGCACGCACGTCGTCTCGGCGATCCCGGCGACGATTGCCTGTGGCTCGACGTTGAGCGCGAGCCCGACGGCGATGGCCGCGAGCGCGTTCGACACGTTGTGCCGGCCGATGAGGCTCGATGCGACGTCGAACTCGCCGCTCGGGGTGACGACCTTGAACGTGCAGCCGCGCGCGTCGAGCCGCACGTCGCAGGCGCGCACGTCGGCGCGGCTGTCGAAGCCGAACGTGATCACCGGGACGCGGCTCGCGTCGATGATCAAGCCGGCGCGCTCGTCGTCGATGTTGACGACCGCGCGTTTCGGTCTCTGGCTGTCCGGGCGCGCGTCGAGCATCCGGAACAGGCGCGCCTTGACGTCGAGGTAGCTGTCGAGGTCGCCGTGGTAGTCGAGGTGGTCCTGGGTCAGGTTGGTGAAGACGGCGACGTCGAAGTCGATGCCCTCGACGCGCTTCTGGTCGATCGCGTGCGACGAGACCTCCATGACGGCCGCGCCGCAGCCGCGCGCCACCATCTCGGCGAGCAGCGAGTTGATCAGCACGGGGTCGGGCGTCGTGCGCTCGGCCGGTATTGCGCGGCCGTCGACGCGGTACTCGATCGTGCCGATGAGGCCCGCGCTGATGCCGGCATGCGCGAGCGCGTTCCGGACCAGATACGTCACTGTCGTCTTGCCGTTCGTGCCGGTGACGCCGATCACGGCGAGCTCCCTCGACGGGCGGCCGTAGAACGCGTCGGCGAGCAGGGCGAGTGCGACGCGGCTGTCGGGCACGACGATCTTGGCGGCCCCGTGGACGGGGAAGTCGGCCTCCTCGCAGACGACGGCGGCGGCGCCCGCGCTGACTGCATCCTCGATGTAGAGGTGTCCGTCGGTGTGGGCGCCGCGGACGGCGACGAACAGGTAATCGCGCAGAACCTGTCGCGAGTTCTGCGTCAGCCCTGCGATGCTGGTATTGAGATCGCCGCTCGCCTGCGCGTTGTCGAGCGCGGCAAGCAGCTCAGCGAGCTTCATCTGTATGGTCCCGCGCATCGTTCAGTCCGCCTCGTCAGGCGGAACCTCCAGATATTGTAGCACGTCACGTCCGATCTGCGCAAACACCGGCCCGGCGACCTTGCCGCCGTAATGGTTTGGCCTCGTCGTCCCGTAGAGCACCACGAGGATGACCACTTTGGGGTTGTCGGAGGGCGCATACCCGACGAACGAAGAGTCGTGGATCGTGTCTGAGTACCGGCCGTTGATGATCTTCTGGGCCGTGCCCGTCTTGCCGGCCTCGGTGTAGCCGGGGACGTCGGCCTGCCGGGCGGTGCCTTCTTCCGTGACGACGGCCTTCATGGCGCTCGTGATCTCGCGGGCGACCTGCTCGGGGATCACGCGCTCGACCGCCTCGGGCGGGAAGGTTTCGATCACCCGGCCGTTCGCATCGATCAGGCGCGCCACAAGCCGGGGCTCCATCAGGGTGCCGCCGTTGGCGAGCGCGCAGTAGGCGAGGGCGAGCTGCAGGGGGGTGACGCTGATTTCCTGCCCCATCGGGAGCGAGGTCATCGAGTAGCCCGACCACTCGTGTGGCGGCCTGAGCAGGCCGGGGCTCTCGGCCGCCAGGAGGATGCCGGTGCGGCGACCGAAGCCGAACGCGCGCAGCCCGTCGTAGAGGCGCTGCTTGGCCAGCTCCATGTCGGGTCGCTCGCCCGGCCCGCCGAGCGTGGCGGCCACCTTGGCGATGCCGATGTTGCTCGATTTCTCGATGATGTCGAAGACGCTCAGCATGCCGTGGCCGCTCGCGTCGTGAAGCACGCGCCCGACGGGCGTGCGCCAGGCGCCGTGTTCGCAGTCGAACTCGGTCTCGAGCGTCACGGTGCCGTGGTGCAGGGCGAGGGCGGCCGTGAACGGTTTGAGCGTCGAGCCCGGCTCGAAGGCGTGCTCGACGGCGGCGTTGGCCGTGTGGTGGTGCGTCTGCTCCGTGAGTCTGTTTGGGTCGAAGGTCGGCCAGTTGGCGCAGGCGAGGATCTCGCCCGTCTGCGGCCGGAGCACGAGGGCCGTGATGCCGTCGCACCTGACGCGCTCGGCGGCTCTGGCGACGGCCTGCTCGACGAGACACTGGATGTTGAGGTCGATGGTGAGGACCACGTCGAGGCCGTCGGTGGCCGCCTCGCCCTGCGCGGCGCCGCGCAGGACCTCGCGCCAGCGTCCGTCGACGTGCTTGACGTGCCGGCCGTTTTGGCCTCTGAGCCACTGGTCGGCGGCGAGCTCGATGCCCGCGACCGGGTGCTTGTCGTCGCGGACGGCCGGCTCGATCTCCGTGTCCTGGCTTGTCTCGTGGCGGACGAAGCCGAGCATGTGGGCCGCCACCGCGCCGTTCGGGTAGGTGCGTCGCACCCGGTCCTTGAGGATGATGCCGGGGTAGTGGTACGAGCGGGCCGGATTCGACTCGGTCCCGACCACGTCTTGGAAGACCGAGCGGTCGCGGCGCAGCTCTTCGATTCGCTCGATCGTCTCCTCGAGGAGATCGCGTTGGACCCAGACTTCGCGCGCGCCGTGAAGGTAGGCGAGGCGCGCCAGCTCCTCGGCCGGCGTGCCGGTGATCTGGGCCAGGCGAGCCACGAGCGCGTCGGGGTCCTTGGTGCGGGTTGGGTCCGCGATCACCTCGGGGTCGAGGCAGAGGATCTTGGTTGGCTCGCTCATGGCGAGCGTCTTGTCGTGGCGGTCGAGGATGCGGCCGCGGCTCGGGTACAGCGTGACAGTGCGTTCGTGCATGGCGAGGGCTTGGCGGACGAAGAACTCGTGCTGGCCGACCTGGATGGAGAATAGCCGCACGCCCAACCCGGCGAACGCGGTGACCAGGAGAACTAGGACGATCAGGCATCGGATATGATGAAGCTTGTTGGGCATCTGGGCCTCTTCCCTGCGCGTCCGGTCCTGGGTGAGTGCTCTCCGGCAATCGTAGCGTCGTGGATCTGCACGCGTGCAGAGAGTCGGGGAGGGAGAATGGGGGGGTGGGGGGTAGGAGTGAAGAAGTGTCTTGACCTGAAGCTTGTCTTGGGGTTTACCCCGCCCATTCTCCCTCGCCCAACAGCTTGAGGAGGCAAGAGTGTCCCGGTCTTGCCCCTCACTATTTCTCCCGAGGGCCCGCCAGATTGGAGGAGGAGGTTGAGGAGGCGACAGGCACCTCGGGGAAACGCGGCGTTATGTCCGATGCGTGACGGCGCTCACCTTCTTCCCAGCACGATCGCGTCCCAGAGCCGCTCGCCGAGCGGCGGTTTCGGCTCGTCGTCTTTCGGTATCGCCAGCGGCTCGGGCTCGGGCAGATAGACGGTGCGGTTGCCCGACGGCGGCCCCAGCCCGAGCTGGCGCTCGTGAACGAGTTGCTGAATCTGATCCGGCTTCTTGAGGGCACTGATATCGGCCTCGATCTTCTTGCGGTCGTCCGAGAGCGTCTTGGTCTCGCGTCGGAGCGCACTGATCGTGTAGCCCATGTGCAGGAGCCGGTTGCGCTGCCAGACGTAGGCGATCCCGGTGGCGACGGCGATCAGCACGAGGAGGATCAGCCCGTGGATCCACCGGCTCGACGTCGGGTGCCGGTGCCGGCTGGCCACCTGGTAGTTGTAGACCTTCGATTTGACCTGTCTGGGCTTATGCTTTCTCATTTCTTCTCGCACGCTCTGAGCCGGGCGCTTCGGGCACGCGGGTTGACGGCCACCTCGACCGCGCCGGGCCGAACGGGTTTGCGCGTCAACACCCGCACGGCGACCCGCTTGCCGCAGCGGCACACCGGGAACTCCGGCGGGCACGTGCACCCTTTCGCCCACCGCCGGAACGTCTCCTTGACGACGCGGTCTTCGAGCGAGTGGTAGGCGATCGTCACGATCCGCCCACCGGGCGCGAGCGCCTCGAGCGCCTGCGGCAGCGCCCGTTCGATCGCGCCGAGCTCGTCGTTGACGGTGATCCGCAGCGCCTGGAACGTCCGGGCCGCCGGATGCACCTTGCGCCGTCTGGCCGCCTGCGGGACCGCGCGCTCGACGAGCCCGGCGAGCTCGTCGGTCGTGACGATCTCGCGGTGCTCGCGCGCTTCGACGATCGCGCGGGCGATCCGCCGCCAGCTCGGGTCCTGGCCCCAGTCGCGGATGATCCGCTCAAGCTCCTTGCGCGGCGCCCGGTTCACTAGCTCGCGCGCCGTGGTGCCCGTCGACGGGTCCATGCGCATGTCGAGCCGTCCCGTGCGCCGGTAGCTGAAGCCGCGCTCAGCGGTGTCGAGCTGCATCGAGGAGACGCCGAAGTCAAGCAGCACGCCGTCCACGGCCGCGAGGCTCCGCTCGGCGAGCACGGTGGCGAGCCGGTCGAAATTCTCCTGCACGAGCTTGATCGCGGTCCCGAATCGCGCCAGCCTCCCTCGGGTTTGCCTCAGCGCCTCGGCGTCGCGATCAATTCCGATCAGCTTGCCTCCGGGGATGATGCGTTCGGCAATCGCCTCCGCATGGCCCCCGAGCCCGACCGTGGCGTCAACGTACGTGCCGCCTGGGCGGCACCCGATCAGCTCGATCGTCTCCTGTAAAAGAACCGGTTTATGTACTGGCTCCGGTACGGGCTCCATCGCCCACCACCAGTGCCTTTCCTTGCGTCGATCCTGGCGTCATGCCCCGCCCAGGTCTTGTGTGTACGATCACCGGCCTATTCCGCCGGCTCTCTCGACAGCTTGCGGGCCGTCTCCCCGAAGGTGCCGAGCGACTCGGCGAGCTGCTTGTCCCAGGCCTCGGCGTCCCACACCTCGACGCCATCGCTGACGCCGACCAGGACCACGTCGCGCTTGAGCTCCGCGTACTCGATCAGGTTCTGCGGGAGCCCGACGCGGCCCTGCTTGTCGCACGTAGCCGCCTGGGCGCCCGAATAGAACATCCGCTTGAAGCGCCGGGCGACCGGGTCGGTGATCGGGTGGTCGCAGAACTGGCGCTCCATTTCTTGCCAAACGGCCTTGGTGCAGATTAGGATGCAGCGGTCGATGCCGCGCGTCAGGTAGAAGGCGTCGTCGTCCGGCCCCTGGAGCAGGGCCCGGAACTTGGCCGGGATGCTCAGGCGGTTCTTCTCGTCGAGCGTGTGTCTGTGCTCGCCGTAGAACATGTTCGGACGACCCTCACTGACGCGCGAATCCGAGCCACTGTACCGCTCTCGGGTGGGAGCGTGCTCCACGCTTTACCACTTCGTACCACCCACGTCAACAAAAAAAGCCGCCGGTACAGAGAAAAAAGCGCATTCGCCTCACTTTCGCTTTTCGACACATGATGGGCTAACGCCCCACCCGCAACGCGGTCGCTCCACGCAACAGCGCGCGCCGTGCCGGGGAGTGGTTGCTCTGGCTTACCGAGGGGCGAGGCGCGCGGCCCCCGACGAGAGCAAGTTGCCGAGGTCGGTTGACTGTGCGTCGAGGCTGCCTTAGGCTAGCGTGCTCGAGGATTGGCTGTTCGAACTTGCTCGCCTTGGGCGAGCGTGCAGACGAGGTGCGGACATGGATGCTCCCGAGTTCCATTCGACGACGGTGCTTGCCGTCACCCGTGACGGGAAGACGGCCATCGGCGGCGACGGCCAGGTCAGCATGGCGAACACGGTGATCAAGGGCAACGCGATCAAGCTGCGCCGGCTGTACAAGGACCAGGTCGTCGTCGGGTTCGCCGGCGCCGTGGGCGATGCGTTCAACTTGATGGACAAGTTCGACGGCATGCTTGAGAAGTACCAGGGCAACATGGCGAAGGCGGCCGTCGAGCTGGCGAAGATGTGGCGCACGGACAAGTACCTGCGCCAGCTCGAGGCGCTCATGATCGCGGCCAGTAGCGAGAAGCTGCTGCTCATCTCGGGCACGGGCGAGGTGATCGAGCCCGACGAGGGGGTCGTCGGCATCGGCTCGGGCGGCACGTACGCCGTCGCCGCGGCGCGCGCGCTCATGACGCACACGGAACTCGACGCGAAGCGCATCGTCGAAGAGAGCCTGAAGATCGCCGCGAAGCTCTGCGTCTACACGAACG